>JRHI01000654.1_pt1 | contig 35638 bp, 31 predicted proteins | sample 215371 | NCBI WGS metagenome assembly JRHI01 (sample SAMN02929681, study PRJNA255918) | sediment metagenome | biome: cave system; feature: Ice Cave; material: Sediment; isolation source: sediment from deep within a dark volcanic ice cave with no known source of... ...
ACGCATGATAGGCACGTTGGTTGTCACGAAGTTAGGTAACGCTCAATAATATGAGAGACTTCGAACGAACCCTATTGATGCACGCCGTCCTGGACGGCGAGGCAACCCCCGACGAGGCGCTGGAGCTCGACCGCCTGCTCGGTGCCGATCCGGCCGCGCGCGCCGAATTCGAGGATCTCAAGTCCCTGTTCGAGGGATTGCGCCGCGTGCCCAAGGCCTTCCCGCCGGAGGGGTTGGTGGCCGCGGTGATGGCGAACGTTCCTCGGCGTCCCGCGCCGCGGGACTATTCAAGTCAACTTTTCTCGAAGTTGGGTGTAATTAGTCAATCTTCCATGGAAGCCCGGGGGGCAAACCCGGGGAAATCGAAAAAGGTCCAACAGGTTTCCCAACCGGGGCCATATCTTAAGGGGCAAAACGTGAGTGAACTGAAAAACGGTTTCTTCAGTAGGCGTAAGGTCTGGATTGGCGGTGGCATCGCCGCAGCGGCCGCATTGCTCGCGGTATCCTTCGGAATAGACTTCCCGCCGGGCGTGAAAGACACCATCGGCACGATCGTGCCGGCGCAGCGGTTCCGGGCGCCCCAAAATAGCGAAGGCATTCAAGTCGGCGCTCCCTTGGGTTCACAATCCGGCCAGGTAGATCCGAGGGCCGGTAGTGCCGGCAGCGCGGGCAGCGCCGGAAGTTCGGGTAGCGCAGGCAGCGCCGGYAGTTCRGGTAGCGCAGGCAGCGCCGCGACGCACAAATAATTCCCACTCAATTCTTGTAGCGCGCAGCCGCCGGCCTTGAGGGCCGGCGGTTTGCCATTGGGCGTTGACCCAGTATGCTCTGGCCATTCGGAGTGGCTTGGGAGGCGATTGCATGCGCGGCCGCATTTTGTGCCTACTGTTGGCGTTGATGCCGGTCGCGGCCGCCGCCGACGAAAGCCCTGTCGGAATGTCGTACGTCGAAACGAAGGATCTCCGCCTCTTCTACTACGATTCCCTTGGCTACCTCGTGCCGCACGCGGTGCGCACGTTCACCAACTCGCTCGAGTGGCAGCGCAGGATGTTCGGCTGGGTTCCGTCCGAGTCCACCACGGTCATGCTGCAAGACTTCTCGGATTACGCCAGGGCCCTCGCCTTTTCAGCGCCGCGCAACCTGTTGGTCTTCGACATTGCGCCGCTTTCGCACGCCTTCGAGACCTTCCCTGCCAGCGAGCGCATGTACTCGCTGATGAACCATGAGATGGTGCATATTTCAACGGGTGACGTCTCATCCGAGGAAGAGCGGCGCTGGCGCCGTTTCTTTCTCGGTAAGGTCGCTCCGCAACCGCAACACCCCGAATCGTTGCTCTACAGCTATCTGACCGTCCCGCGATTCACCGTCCCGCGCTGGTACACGGAGGGCAGCGCGGTGTTCATGGAGACATGGATGGGGGGCGGGCTGGGCCGCGCGCAGGGCGGCTATGACGAAATGGTGTTCCGCGCAATGGTGCGCGACGACTCCCACTTCTACGATCCGCTGGGGCTCGTATCGCGCGGCGTCCAGGTGGATTTCCAGGTAGGGGCGAACGCCTACTTGTACGGCACGCGGTTTTTCACATGGCTTGCTTATGTGCATTCGCCGGAGAAGGTCGTCGCGTGGTTAAGCCGCGGCGAAGGGAGCGAACGCTATTACTCCGACGACTTTCAGCGGGTGTTCGGCATTACGCTCGAACAGGGTTGGCAGGACTGGATCACTTTCGAGCACGAGTTCCAGCAGCGCAATCTCGCCGAGGTGCGTAAGTTCCCGATCACTCCGCACAGGAAACTCACCACGCGCGCGGTAGGCTCGATTTCGCGCGTCTACTACGACGAAGCGAAAGGCATCCTCTACGGTGCGTTCCGCCTGCCCGGCGTGGTCGAGCACGTCGGCGCCCTCGACACCCGCGACGGGACCATCCGCCGGCTCGCTGATATCAAGCGGGCGATGCATTACCGCGTCGCCTCGTTTGCGTACGATCCGGCCAGCGGAACTGCGTTCTACACCAACGATAATCTCGCTCTGCGCGACCTCATGGCGGTGAACGTCAAGACCGGCGAAGAGCGGATGTTGCTCGAGAATGTGCGCATCGGCGAGATGGTCGTGAACCCGGTGGACCGGTCATTGATCGGCGTTCGGCACAACAACGGCCTCGCCACGCTGGTGCGTATTCCGCATCCTTATGACCTGTGGTTCGAGGTGCACACGTTTCCGTATGGCGTCGTGCCCTACGACCTCGACATTTCGCCCGACGGTCGCTTGCTCTCAGGCTCCGTGGCCGAGGTCAGTGGCGATCAGTTCCTGCGTGTGTGGCAACTCGACAAGATCCTGACCGGGGACGTGCAACCGGTGAGCGAGTACCGCTTCGGGCAATCGGTCCCGGAGAGCTTTGTCTTCTCCCGGGATGGACGCTACCTGTATGGGAGCAGCTACTACACGGGCGTGTCCAACATCTTCCGCTACGAGGTGGCCACAGGCACGGTCGAGGCCGTCACGAACGCGGACTCCGGCTTTTTCCGGCCTCTGCCACTCGCCGACGGGCGGCTGGTGGTGCTGACCTACACCGCGGAGGGATTCGTTCCCGCGATCGTCGAGGCGCATCCGATCGAGGACATAAGCGCGATCAACTTCCTGGGAGCAGAACTGGCCGCAAGATATCCGGTCGTCACCACGTGGCAGGTGCCCGCCCCTAGCAAGGTCGACTACGACAAGTTGGTAACCGACAAGGGCCCGTATTTTCCGCTGCGCAGCCTAAGCCTCGAAAACGCATATCCCGTGCTGCAGGGTTACAAGAACTCGGCCGGGATAGGCTACCACTTCAACATCGACGATCCAATTCAATTCGCGCATGTCGGCATCACGGCGGCATACACGCCGGGCAACACGCTATCCGCGGATCAGCGCGGCCATCTCGACATCACCGCTCGTAATCGGTTCTGGCGCGGCTCTCTGTCATGGAATCGCTCGAATTTCTACGACCTGTTCGGCCCGACCAAGCGGAGCCGCAAGGGTTACGCAGCCAAGCTCGGCTACGACGACCTGTTGATCTATGACGAACCGCGAAGTCTCACGCTGAGCTACGATCTCGAGTACTACGACAAGCTCGACACGCTGCCGAACGCACAGAACGTCCAGACCAACTTCACCCGGCTGGCGACCGGGAAACTTGGGCTGCACTACACGGACGTGCGACGCTCGCTCGGTGCCGTCGACGACGAGAAGGGTTTGCTCTGGAACGTGGAGCTCGATGCCAACCGCGTGAGCGGACAGAACATCCCGCAGCTTCTCGGTAATCTGGATCTCGGATTTGCGCTTCCACTTCGGAACTCGTCTGTGTGGCTGCGAAGCGCCGCGGGCGTCGCGAGCGGGGACCGGGGCAACCCCGTTGCGAATTTTTACTTCGGCAGTTTTGGCAACAACTACGTCGACGACGGAAAAGTGAAACGCTATCGCGAGTATTCCTCATTGCCGGGATTCGAGATCGACCAGATCAGCGCGCTCAGTTTCGTGCGCGAGATGGTGGAATGGAATCTGCCGCCCGTCGTGTTCGAGTCGGTCGGCAGGCCGGGTTTCTACCTGAACTGGTTGCGGCCGGCGGTCTTCGCCGCGGGACTCTGGACGGATCCGGGACATACGGCGCTGCGCAAGAACTACGCAAGTGTCGGTACGCAAGCCGATCTGCACATCAGTGTCCTGCACTGGTATGACATGACACTATCGGTCGGCTATGCAGTGGGCTATCAGGGGAGTCGGCGCGCGAATAGCGAGTGGATGATCTCGCTGAAGATCATGTGAGCGCCATCGCTGCGAACCATGTCGGCTAGCATCCTGGAGGCGGCGCTGGTGGGCTTGCTGCCGGTGCTGAGCTTTCTTGCCGCGCTGCTGTATCTCGACAGCTACAAGCTGGTGAAGCTGCGCGCCGTCATCACCATCTTCGCGTGTGGTGCGATGGTGGCGGGCGCCAGCTACCTGATAAATGGCTATGCGCTCGGGCTCGTGCGCATCGACCTGACGCATTTCTCGCGCTATGTCTCGCCGATCACCGAGGAACTGCTCAAAGGGCTTGTCGTCGTTGCGTTGATCCGTACCCATCGCATCGGTTTCCTCGTCGATGCGGCGATCTTTGGCTTTGCCGTCGGTACCGGCTTCGCGACGGTCGAGAACCTGTACTTCCTGCATCTTGTTCCGGATGCCGGCATGGGCACGTGGATCGTGCGTGGCCTGGGCACCGCGATCATGCACGGCGGTGCCACTGCGATCTTCGCCGTGATGAGCCTCGGCTTGCTGGAGCGAACGCCGGACGCGACCGTGAGAGCGCTGCTTCCGGGTTTCGGTCTCGCCGTGGTGCTGCACTCGGGATTCAACCACCTGCTGATGTCGCCGCAGCTTGCCACGCTCGCCATCCTGCTGGTGCTGCCTCCCCTGCTCTACGCGGTGTTCCAGCGCAGCGAAAAGGCGGTGGGCGACTGGCTCGGGCGGGGTTTCGATGCCGACACGGAAATGCTCGAGCTGATAAACTCGGGACGCCTTTCCGATTCACCGGTAGGCGAATACCTGACTACACTGAAGTCCAAGTTCAAGGGACCCGTGGTCGCGGACCTGCTGTGCTACCTGCGGCTCTACACGGAGCTCGCCCTGCGCGCCAAGGGCATCCTGATGATGAACGAGAGCGGCTTCGAGGTCTCCGTGGACGAGGAGACTCACGCAAAGTTTAACGAGATGCGCTATCTCGAGTCGAGCATCGGAAAGACCGGGCTGCTGGCGATCCATCCGATGTGCCATATGAGTCATCGAGATTTGTGGCAGCTCTACATGCTGGGGAAGTGACTCGAGCTTTTCGCGATTGTCAGCCCTCCGTTGAGCGGGCAACGCGGTGTCTAACTCGCCACCAGTCGTCCATAAATCGTCGCGTATTCGCGCGCCGCGGCGTTCCAACCGAAATCACGCGCCATCCCATTTCGCTGAAGCGCGCGCCAGACCGCGGCATCGTCGTAGGCGGCAGCACAGCGCTTGATCGCACTCATGAGCCCGTCGGCGTTTGGCGCGAAGAACTTGAAGCCGGTCGCGGTGCCGTCGGCAAGGGACTGCGGTGTGCAATCGACGACCGAATCGGCCAACCCGCCGGTCGCATGGACGATCGGCGGCGTGCCGTAGCGCTGGCTGTACATCTGATTCAAGCCGCAGGGCTCGAACCGCGACGGCATCACGAAGGCATCGGCACCGGCCTCGACGAGGTGCGCAAGCGCTTCGTCGAAGCCGATGAAGCTCGCCAGGAGTCCCGGACGGGTAGCAGTCAGTTCGAGGAGGCGCTGCTCGAGGGTCCTGTCGCCCGTCGCAACGATGACGATCTGCGCCGGCAACGCAAGGACAGAATCGGCGATATCGAGCAGGAGATCGAGTCCTTTCTGCGCGGTCAGCCGGGTCACCGCCCCCAGCAACGGAATATCGGGGAGCGGCTCGAGGCCGAAGCGCATCTGCAATGCTCTCTTGTTGAAGGCCTTGCGGTCCAGCGTCGCCACATTGTATCGCTGGGAAATTAATGGATCGTTCGCCGGATCCCAGACCGTCGTGTCGGTGCCGTTCAGAATCCCTGTGAGCCGATCGCGCCGCGCCGCAAGAAGGCCTTGCAGCCCCATGCCCATCGCCTCGTGCTGGATTTCCTCGGCGTAGGTCGGGCTCACCGTCGTGATCGCGTTCGCGTAGAAGAGCCCGGCCTTGAGGAATGAAAAGCGACCGTGAAATTCAACGCCGTCGACCGCAAAGCTCGCCGCAGGCAGCCCCAGATCGGCGACCCAATGCGGCGCGAAGATGCCCTGGAAGGCGAGGTTGTGGACGGTGATGATGCTGGGCGTCGCGCCGCCGTGAGCGAGTGCAGCGTAGGCCGGCGCAAGTCCGGTTTGCCAGTCGTTCGCATGCACGATCTGCGCACGCCAGGCGACAGGACTCTGCCGCGCGCCGAGCAGAGCGGCGACGCGCGACAATAGGCCGAAGCGCAGCGGATTGTCTTCCCAGTCGGTGCCAGCGGCGTCCTGATACGGGCCGCCGTCGCGATCGTAGAGGAGAGGACAATCGATCACCCACGCCGGAACGCCGGTGGGCAGCTCGACCTCGAGCAGGCGCGCCGCGGGAAGCCGCGCGATGGCGTCGATACGCCCCGCATCGCGCGCGCCCGCCAGCGCCGCGAGCACCCCGCGGTACCCGGGCAAGAGCACGCGCACGTCGAGTCCGATCCGCCGCAGCGCGACGGGAAGCGCGCCAGCGACGTCGCCGAGACCGCCGGTCTTGACGAGCGGCGCGCATTCCGATGTTGCGTAGAGGATGCGAAGCGGAGGCAAGGACAACGTCGAAGGGTTCGGTCGCTGGCGGCGCCGGGATGGCAAGAGAGCGTCCGTTGATCTCAGTCAGCGCCGGCTCTGTTCGAATATAGCAGATCACCAACCCGGCGCCGACCATGCTAGCCTGCGCATGAGTCATGCGCGCATCGGCGCGCCGCAGACTTGCGACCCGCTGCCAGGCAACGAGAGTACGAGCGGTGTGCGCGATGGAGGCATTGGATGAGTGAGCCATGACCATCGATCAGGAATCCGTGCCGCTCGGCTATGGCCCGGCCAAGCATGACCCGCAGGGCCTGCTCATGTCGCAGCTCGCGCGAGACGCGCTCGCGATCGTGCTGGCGGGGGGCCGGGGCAGCCGTCTCGGACCGTTGACCGACTGGCGCGCGAAGCCTGCCGTGCCGTTCGGGGGCAAGTTTCGCATCATCGATTTTTCGCTCTCCAACTGCGTCAACTCCGGCGTGCGCCGCATCGGCATCTGCACCCAGTACAAGGCGCAGAGCCTGATCCGCCACGTGCAGCGCGGCTGGAGCTTTCTCGACGGTCGATTTCGCGAGTTCGTCGAGTTGCTGCCGGCGCAACAGCGCGTGACCACCGACTGGTACCGAGGCACCGCCGATGCGGTTTATCAGAACCTCGATATCCTGCGCCGTCACGCGCCGGAGTACGTCCTGATCCTGGCAGGGGACCATATCTACAAGATGGATTACGCGCGGCTGCTCGCCGAGCATGTCGGCCGGGGTGCCGACGTGTCGATCGGCTGCGTCGAAGTTCCGATCAGCATAGCGACGGAATACGGCGTGATGGCGCTCGACCATGAATCCCGTATCGACGACTTCGAGGAGAAGCCACCGCAGCCGAAGCCGGCGCCGGGACGCCAGGACATCGCCCTGGCCAGTATGGGGATCTACGTCTTCAACGCGTCGTTCCTTTACGAACAACTGATTCGTGACGCCGACGATTCGGAATCGAGCCACGACTTCGGAAGGGACGTGATCCCGTACCTGATCACTCATGGCCACCGCGTCTTTGCACATCGCTTCGCGGACTCGTGCGTCAACATGGTCGAAGGCCGACCGTACTGGCGGGACGTCGGAACGATCGATGCGTACTGGGAGGCGAACCTCGACCTCACCCACGTCACGCCGGATCTGAACCTGTACGACGAGCACTGGCCCATCTGGAGCTATCAGGAGCAGCTGCCGCCGGCCAAATTCGTTTTCGAGAGTCCAAGCCGCTGCGGCGCGGCGTTCGACTCGCTCGTGTCCGGCGGCTGCATCGTCAGCGGCTCGTCGATACGACGTTCGCTGTTGTTCTCCAATGTTCACGTCCACAGCTATTGCAGCATCGAAGACTCGGTGGTGCTGCCCGATGTCGAAGTGCATCGCGACGTCGTGCTCAAGAAGTGCGTCGTGGACAGGTACTGCGCCCTCCCGGCAGGGCTCGAAGCCGGCGTCGATCCGACGGAGGACCGCAAGCGTTTCTTCGTCACCGACCGCGGCGTGACGCTGATCACGCCCGAAATGCTCGGACAGGACATGCATCATCTGCGATAGATCGAAGGATGCAGTCCGGGGCGGGCAATAACCGCGAATTTCAAACAAGAGTGTCACAGGCACGACCCACACTGGTGTACGACGGCGACTGCGGCATCTGTCGCTACTGGGTCGACTATTGGCAGGGGCTGACCGACGAGCGCGTCGTTTACCGCCCGTACCAGGAGGCCGCGGCGGATTTCCCGATGATTCCGCTCGAATCATTTCAACGGTCGATTCAGCTGATCGAGCCCGACGGCAAGATCTTTTCAGGCGCCGCCGCGACCTATCGCGTCCTGCGTCGTGCGCCGGGACGCACTTGCTGGTGGTGGTTGTATACGCACCTTCCAGGCTTCGCGGTGGCAAGCGAGTGGTGCTACGACTTCCTCGCTCGCCGTCGCGGCCTGCTCAACCGCATCAGCAAATTCCTGTGGGGACCCGCGCTGGTGCCGGAGCGCTACGAGCTGGTGAGCTGGGTGTTCCTGCGGCTGCTCGGCGCGATCTATGTTGCTGCGTTTGCGTCGCTGGGCGTGCAGATCCTGGGATTGGTGGGCCATGCTGGAATTCTTCCGCTCGGCGATCACCTTGGCGTGGCCCGGCAGGCGCTCGGCAACACGGCCTATCGGGTCCTGCCTACGCTGTTCTGGATGGATTCAAGCGACGCGTTGTTGCTCGCGGGATGCGCGATCGGCGCGCTGCTGGGATTGCTCGTTGTGCTCAACTGGTCGACGCGGGCCGCGCTCATCGGCTTGTTCGCGCTTTACCTGTCCTACTTCCACGCCGGACAGGACTTCATGGGATTTCAGTGGGACCTGCTTCTGCTCGAGGCCGGGTTTCTGGCGATATTTCTCAGCAGCGGATCGCGCATCGTGATCTGGCTCTATCGCTGGTTTGTCTTCCGCTACCTGTTCCTGGCGGGCGCCGCCAAGCTGCTTTCCGGCGATCCCACATGGCGCGATTTCACCGCGCTGGAGTATCACTTCTGGACCCAGCCGCTGCCGACCCCACTCGCCTGGTACGCCGCGGAGCTGCCGAACTGGCTTCTGGTCGGCGCAACCGCCGCGACGCTGGTCGTGGAGCTCGGGATTGTCTTTCTCATCTTCCTGCCGCGGCGTCCGCGCGCCGTCGCCGCATGCTGTATCGCGCTCTTCCAGACGCTGATCCTGCTCACCGGCAACTACAATTTTTTCAATCTGCTCAGCATAAGCATGTGCGTGTTGCTTCTGGATGACGCGGCCTTGAACAGCTTGTTGCCGCGGCGGCTGGCAGCGCGGGTGCGGGACCGAGCGCGACAGCCGGGACGCGTCGCAACGATGATCGCGACGGCACTCGCCCTGATCGTCGTGCCGGTGGGGTTGAACCGGATCTCGCAATCGTTGACGGGTGCCGGGCTGCCGCTCGCTGATGCGTTGCAAGGGCTGGTCTCGCCGCTGATGATCGTAAATCCCTATGGATTGTTCGCCGTGATGACCACCGGCAGACCCGAGATCGTGATCGAGGGTTCCGCCGACGGGCAGGTCTGGCGCGAGTACGTGTTTCGCTTCAAGCCCGGACCGGTCGCCCGGCGTCCGCGATGGAGCATCCCGCACCAGCCGCGACTCGATTGGCAAATGTGGTTTGCCGCACTCGGCGACCGTACCGACAATCCCTGGTTCGAAAGCCTGATGCGGCGTCTCCTCGAAGGAAGCCCTCCGGTGCTGGCGTTACTTGAGGCCAATCCGTTTCCCGACCGCCCACCGAAATACGTGCGGGCGCTACTCTACGATTATCGCTTCGCCGACGCGAGCACCCGAGTTGCAACGGGTCAGTGGTGGCTACGACGGCTGGACGGACTCTACTTCCCCGAGGTGGCGCTGCGCCTATAATCGATCGATGGCAATCGAACCACCGCAACGGTAGAGCGATGGATTGGCTCATTTTCGCTGCCGCTGTGACGCTCGGCGTCTTTGCGACGGCGTGGCTGTCGCAGGAGCGCCTGATCTTCTTTCCGCAACCCATCACCTCCACGTCGCATCTGTCAGCGCGCGCGGAACCGCTGGAGGTTGTCGCCGCCGACGGCAAGCGCCTCCATGGCTGGATCGTCAAAGGCACGATGGTGCCGGCGCCCACCGTGATCTACTTCGGGGGCAACGCCGAAGAAGTATCCTGGACCCTTGCGGATGCACGTTGGCCGCGCGAGTGGGCAATCGCCGGCGTGAATTATCGCGGGTACGGAGCGAGCGAGGGCGTGCCCGGCGAGCCCGAGCTTACCGTGGATGCGTTGGCGATCTATGATGCGGTCACGCTGCGGCCCGACATCGATCCGCGTCGCATTGTTGTATTCGGACGGAGCCTCGGTACCGCCCTTGCTGCGCACCTCGCCGCGTCGCGCCCCGTTGCCGGAGCCATCCTTGTGTCCCCTTACGATAGCCTTACAGCGGTCGGCAAGGAACACTATCCGTGGCTGCCGGTCTCGCTGCTGCTGCGCCACCGCTTCAATGCACTCGCGGACGCGAACCGGAATCGAATGCCCCTGCTTGCTGTCGTCGGTGAGGCGGACACCATCATCCCGCCGGAGCGCTCGCGCGCGCTGTTCGACGCATGGGCGGGAACGAAGACCTGGCTGGTCGTGCCGGGAGCGGGACACAACACGCTTGGCGCGTCGGACGTCTTCTGGGACGGCATCGCGAGCTTTCTGGCCGAACGCTAAGGGAATCACCACTCCAATCACTGGAGCGCAACGTCGCGGCCAACAAGGAATTCTGAGGGATCGTTTCAATAGGCGTGGTAACGCGTCCCCTGTGGCAATCGCTTGACGCAGTATGAAAACAGGACGTTCTCGGCCAGAGTGCCGGAAGCAGGAAACGCCTTGGTGCGGCATAGGGTCGGATGCTGCGCCGATTCCTCGAGTACTCCATCTCCGGTCACCAGGAATTGGCTCAGATCGCAATCAGAGCTGCCCCATGCGTAGACCGGAATGAGGGTCGTCGGTGGATTGTCGACGTCGATCACTTGCGGCACGGAATAATGGTGATCGGCGGTATCGCGAAACGCTAGCCCGTTGCCGCGCAGCCGCCAGAGCAGATTATCGAACTGGAAGAAGTGAAACCCACCCGCGCTCGACTTTCGGTAGTCGCTCACGGTGTAGGGGATGAGCTGATAGGCGTCCAGCTGCGAGGCGGTGATGGACGCGCCGCCGATCGCATCTTGAACCGCCGCCGGCTTCGCAACCGTGATTGCCGCAGGCCCTGGCTGCCCGCTCAGCCCGGGCGCGCCATGACAGGCGGTTCCACCGGAGTCGACCCAATACAGCAGCATGTACCCGCCGATGGGATCGATGTCGATTGGCGCGGTCGGTGGGACTCGCGCGTAGTACTGTTTAAGCGATACGTTTGAACAGCCCGTCACTGCCGCCAGTGCGACAGCAAGGACTGCGATGGCGCCAATGGATGCTTGCACCGATGCCTCCCGCCATTTGGGCTTACTAGGAATTCTCCTACACAAATTGCGACCGGCCACTGTGAAGGCTATGCTTGAGGCGCATTGTCGAAACGGGGGAGAGCGCCATGAACAAGCTACTGCTTTGGACAGGTCGTAGTGCGGGAGTCGTTGGAGTTCTACTGTGTGTGGCGTCTGTAGTGCTTCGTGCCGCTGGCATGTTTGTAGTCGGAAGCTTTCAGGTCGGCACCCTGCTGCAGGCTGGGATGGCAATGATGATCCTGGGATGTCTTGCCTACCTTGCCGTTCTTGTGGATGCTGCGCGGGATTGAGACGAACCACCGCACCGTTATCTCAAATAAGCAAGCAGCGGTGAGCCAATCTGCCGTTTCACCAGAGCATTCTCCGCGGCGCGCGCCTCGGCGGGTGCGAGGTTTTCGATCCACTGAATTTCTCCCGCGATCAGCGTTGCGATGGCCACTCCGTCACGATAGAGCACGCGGTTGTTCAACAACGCAGGCACTTTCGTTCCGGGTGCAATCACTCCCACCAGGTTCAGCGGATCCGCGCCGCTGACCGATACCAGGGTTCCGGTCGACGCCGCGCGCCGCGTATCGCGCAACATCGCCACCGCTTCGGGGAGCGCAAACTGCTCGCCCGACGCGCCGGCGACAAAGCGCCCGCCGCGAATGTCGCCACGCGCTTCCAGCCGCCGGAGCACGCGCAACAGGTCACGCCACGCAGGCAGCCACGCGGCTTCGCGTTGCAGCAGGCGCCAGAAAACGACGCCGTAGCGTCTTAGCAGCGAGTGGACGATGTGTTCGACCATGTCCTGGTCGGGCTCGTAGTAGGCGCGCTTCGCCGCCGCGTCCGGCGGCGTTCGCTTGACCAGCGACCATCGACCCGCTTCCTCGATGCCGAAAAGGGGTGAGCGCCGGTGCCGCCGGGTCTTGCCCAGCGGCTTGCGTTTTTCCGACGGCGTCAGCAGCGCGCGCAATCCCGCGAAGCTGTCCGACGCGACCAACCCCGCCGCAACGAGTTCCGCCAGCGCGTCTTCCACTTGCGTTCGCAAGAGTCCTGTCGTCTGCACGATCTCGTCGTAGAACGACGCGCCGTGCGAGCGCAGTGTCTCGACGACGGCTTGCGCGCGCGAGCTCAATTCTTCGGTCTTGAGGACGGGCGGCGGCGCGGCGCGGGTCCACAGGCCGGCGCTCCGGCGCGGCAGCAACGTGACCGGCGTGGTGCGGATCGGACCGCGACCGCTCGATCCGCCCGGGTTCGCGGTGTGGCTCAATCGCGTCCAGATCACGCGGCCGGAGAGACACAAGTCATCGAGCCATGTGAACTCGTAATCCTCCAGACGCGCCGGAAGAATCTCCGACTCCCACGCCGCCGCCGGCGCCTCGAAGCCTTGCAGCTGCGCGATGATCGCGTCCAGTGCATCGGGGCCCTGCCGCTGCTCGCTCGGTATCGCATGCTGCCAGCGAAACAGGAAGCGAAGAAAATCCTGGCTCGAGACAGGCTCGATCTCCTGCCGCAGCCGCTTGACCGTGTAGCGGTGGATGCGCGCGAGGAGCGAGCGATCGCACCACTCGGTGTTTCCTGCGCCGGGCGTGAACATGCCGTTCATAACCACGCCTTCGGCGACGAGCTTGGCGAGCGCGGCCTCGATGTCGCCGGTCGGCAGCCCCATCGAGCTCGCGATCGCGCTGGTCGTGGTCGGACCGAGGCCCTCCAGCCGGCTACGGACGATTTCCACCAGCGCGTCATCGCGGGCCCATGCCCGCTCCGCGAACTCCGGCGGCGCCTCGATCGGCGGCGAGAGATGGGCGTTCGGATACAGAGTGCCGAATTGCGGCAAGCGCTCCGCCGCGACCCACATCGAACAGCGTTCCTCTGCGATCCTCGTTGCCGTACGAGGCGATGCAGCGCCGGCATCTGCCAGTACGCACGCCGCACGTCGCTGCGCCGCGAGCGAATCCAGAAAGCCGCGCCACGATGGCTGCCGGTCGACTTCGTCCGCTGTGACAAATCCCAGTGCGAGCAGCGCATCGTGCAGCTCGTCGGCAGTCGCCGCTTCGGGCCACGCCTCGGTGCGCACCCGGTCGATCGCGGCGACGTCGAGGCGTCCCAGATCGGCTGCGCTGGCGTCGTCGAGCCAGCGTCGGCCCATTACCGCCTGCGCGCGACGCTCCTCCAGCGGTGCGTCGTCGAGGTAGGCGTATGGACGCGCAGTGAGGATTTCCTGCGCCATCGGCGAGGGCCCGGTCAGGTCGCGCGCGATGACCGCAACCCTGCCGGATTCGATGTCGGCAAGAAGACGCTCCAGCCCTTCGACGTCCATCGCCTCGTACAGGCAGTCGTGCACCGCCTGCGCCACGAGCGGATGATCCGGTATTTCACGGTCTCCGACGAGGTTTTCGGCGCAGGCGATCTGATCGGGAAACACCGCCGCCATGAGATCTTCCGCGCGCATTCTCTGCAGAGGCGCCGGCACTTTTTTGCCGCCTTGAAAGCGCGGCAGCGCCAGCGATGTTCCCGCAATCCAGCGCCAGCGCGCGCCGAACATCGGCGCATCGAGCATCGCCTGGACAAGTATCGGACGCACAGTTTTGGAATTCAGGTAGCGAGCCACGCTCTCGAGCGGGAAGCTGTGGCTGGTCGAGAGCGACAACACGATCGAATCTTCGGTTGCCGCGGCCTGCAGCTCGAAATTGAACTTGGTGCAGAATCGCTTGCGCAGCGCGAGTCCCCATGCGCGGTTGATGCGGCTGCCGAACGGCGAGTGAATCACCAGCTGCATTCCGCCGGACTCGTCGAAGAATCGCTCGAAGATGACGGTTTTCTGCGTGGGAAGCGCGCCCAGCGCCGCTTGGCCCGCGGCAAGGTAATCCACGACCTGCCCTGCGGCCGGCGCCGACAATCCGATGTCCTGCACGACCTGCTCGAAGGCGGCCTGCTTGCCGCCCTCTCCATTCAATCGATCGGAAATTTCCTCGCGCAAACGCGACACCGCATGCGAAAGCTCGGCGGTGCGCGCGGGCGCCTCGCCCAGCCAGAACGGGATCGTCGGCGGTTGGCCGTGAGCGTCGTCGACCCGCACCCGACCGGCTTCCACACGCAGAATGCGATACGAGGTGTTCCCCAGCTGGAAAATGTCGCCGGCAAGGCTCTCCACCGCGAAGTCCTCGTTGACGGTTCCCACGAGTTGTCCGGCAGGCTCGAGCACCACGTTGTAATCGGCATTGTCGGGAATCGCGCCGCCGGAGGTGAGCGCGGTAAGGCGCGACCCGCGCCGACCGCGCAACACGCCGTTGACCGCGTCGCGATGGACATACGCTGCGCGGTGCCCTCTGCGGGTACTGTACCCTTCGGCCAGCATACGCACCACGTCCAGAAACTCATCCCGCGTGAGCGTCGCGTACGGGTACGCCCGCCGCACCAGCTCGAGCAATTGATCCTCGGTCCACTCCTGTGCCGCGACCTCGGCGACGATCTGCTGGGCCAGCACATCCAGCGGCTTGGGTGGAATGATCAGCCGGTCGAGCTCGCCCCGGCGCACCGCGTCGAGCAACGCCGTGCATTCGACCAGCTCGTCACGCGACAGCGCGAAAATGCGCGCCTTGGGTATACCGCCGACCTGGTGGCTCGCCCGTCCGGCGCGCTGCAGGAAGGTCGCGATCGATCGCGGAGAGCCGAGCTGGCACACCAGCTCGACATCGCCGATATCGATGCCGAGCTCGAGCGACGCGGTTGCCACCAGAACTTTCAGCTCGCCGCGCTTCAAACGCTGCTCCGCTTTGAGCCGCAGCTCCTTGGCCATGCTGCCGTGGTGCGCGGTGACATGCTCCGCGCCGAGCCGCTCCGACAAGTGGCGAGCGGCGCGCTCGGCCATGCGCCGCGTGTTGACAAAAATCAGCGTCGTTCGATGCACGAGCGCGAGCTCGGCGAGCCGGCCGTACACCTGCTGCCAGACATCGTTCGACATGACCGCTTCGAGCGGTGACGGCGGCACCTCGATCGCGAGATCTCGCGTGCGAATGTGCCCGGCGTCGACGATGACGCAATCGTTGCGCTTGCCGCCCTTTTTGGCCTTGCTTTCTCCGACCAGAAAGCGGGCGATCTCCTCGATGGGCTTCTGCGTCGCGGACAAACCTATGCGCGCCGGCGCCCGGGTCGTTAACGCCGCCAACCGCTCCAGCGACAGCGCGAGATGGCTGCCGCGCTTGTTGCCCGCCAGCGCGTGGATTTCGTCGACGATGACGGTGCGCGTCGTCGCCAGCATCGTGCGGCCCGACTCCGATCCCAGCAAGACATAGAGCGACTCCGGCGTCGTGACGACGATGTGCGGCGGCCGCTTGCGCATCCCCGCGCGCTCGGCCTGCGGCGTATCGCCGGTGCGGACCAGCGTGCGAATCTCCACATCCGGCAAGTCCAGCGCTTCGAGCTCCTCACGGATCCCGGCCAGGGGAATCGACAGATTCTTCTGAATATCGTTGGAGAGCGCCTTGAGCGGAGAAACGTAGACAACGAGCGTCTCGTCGGGCAGGGGTGCCTCGACACCTCGGCGGACCAGGCTGTCGATTGCGGCAAGGAAGGCGGCCAACGTCTTCCCCGAACCGGTGGGCGCGGCGACCAGAACGTTGCGCCCCGCTTGTATCTCGGGCCAGGCGCGAGCTTGCGGCTCTGTCGGGACGGCGAAGTGCTTGCGAAACCAGCGTTCGACAGCAGGATGAAACGAGGCGGTTTTATTCACGGGGAACGAGAGCCTAACAGGTGATTCAGCTACAGAAGATAAGGGAAAAACGGAAAAGTGCAAGCCCCAAACATAGATATGCCGGACGATTCCTTCGTGAGTTGCAAGTCATCGGCCTATGCGAGCGATCGAGGCCATTTGACAGAGCAACTGGGAGGATGGCGCAGCTGCGCAAAGCCGGTTCGAGCCATATATCGCGGCGTCAGCTATGGATGTCGGACGGGACCGACGCGGAGCATTCGGCGGCATATTCGTATCGGGACAGGTCCACGATTTTGCTCTGCGGCAACCCGGAGAGCATCCGGTTCAGTAGGATATAGAGGCGCTTGTCAAAGCCACTTGGATGGCTTTCCAACAGTGCGTGAAGCTCGTTTTCACTTTGCGCGGTTCCGAGAAATTGCCAATGATTGACAACGTGGACCTCGGAACGCTCGCGGATACCCACCGGACCGCGATGAGGCCAGATTGGGACCTCCAGTGGCTTGATGGCGGCAAATACACGCACCAACTGTTTCTTCCGACTTATCTTGTCTACGCAGGCACTGCCCGGTTGATCGATAGGGCATGCCGGACAGCCGCCCTTTGCAAATTCGGATATGCCGAGCAAACAATGGCAGAGGCAGTGTTTGGTGGCGAGACGAACGAGCGCATTTCGCGCTTTGCGCTGGGACGAGAAAATCCCGAATGATTCAGCGACCCTCGGCAAGCGGCAATCGGAAAGCGGCACGACGTCTACGCTCGGAATCGCATCCGGCGAGAACTGCCACGTAAAGGCCGCTGTTTGCATCTTTCGCTTGCCCGTCGCGAAAGCCTCGCCATCGAGGGCCGCCGCATGAAGCTGCGCACCCAGCTTACCGCGCGTGGCACGCCACGTGATATTCGTAATGCGATGCGAGTATTCGAGCGCCTTGTCGGTCGCTCGGTCGATGCGAAAGTAGTTTAGAACGTGCAGCTTCAGGTTGCCGGCCGCACCGACAACGAGCGGACGGTTGTGCTGGTCATGAAACACATAAGCGCCTGGCGCCTCCGGCAAGCGTTCGATCAGCGACGGGTCGAGCTGCGGAGGCAGAACCGGCCCCGCCAACAGGCTCCTGATCGTATCGCCGATGACATCTTCGGAATGTTGGCGATGGATCACCTGCCATAGCTGCCAGACAAGATCGGCATCCGGCAACGCGCGATGTCGCGCCTCCGCACGCAACGCGTGACACTCGATCAGCGAATCCAGGTCGTGGTGCGCAAAGTGCGGATACAACTTGCGCGACAACATCACCGAGCAGAGCACTTCCGGATTGAAGCTGACTCCAACCCGGTCGAATTCCGCCCTGAGAAAGGCGTGATCGAATCGGGCGTTATGAGCGATCAACAATCGCCCGGAAAGCCTTTGCGCCAGTTCGGCTGCGATGTCGCTAAACGAGGGCGCGTCGTCCGAGCCACCTGGCTCCGAGATGATCGAGGAGGTCCATTCGCGACGCGAGGACGTCTTGATCAGCGTTGTCCATCGGTCGACGCGATCGCCGTCTACCGTGACAACTCCTATCTCGGCGATGCGATTGTCGGCGGGGCTCAGACCCGTCGTTTCGACATCGACGATGGCGAGACGCCTGCGTAGGTCCAAAGTCGCCCCGCTGCTCGTTTCATCTACAGGGACCCATTATCGAACGAACGTTCTACCGTGTCCAGCCGTGTTGGGTTTGACTCATAACCCGGAAAAGATCTGGCGCGCCCTAACTCAGGGCCCGCTGATCGAGGAGTGGCTGATGAAGAACGACTTCCAGCCGGTCGTGGGCCATCGATTCAACTTCCGCGCCACGCCCATGGCACAGTGGAACGGCGTGACTGACTGCTAAGTGCTGATCGTCGAGCCCAATCAACGGCTCTCCTATAGCTGGAACGCTTCGGGCGAAGAGGCGGCAAATGGATTGAAGAGCGTAGTCACCTGGACGCTGAAGCGGACCAAGGGTGGCACGCACGTGCGCATGGAGCAGTCCGGCTTCCGGCCCGAAGACGAGACATTCTACCAGGGCGCGACCTACGGTTGGCAGCGGATGGTCGGTGCGCTGGAACGAGTGGCCGCAGGGCTGGACTGACACCGAGGCGTGGCGCCCACATTCCCGTCCGCCCGCTTCGTCAGCAAAAGGGCGGGCCGCATACCCCGCTCTTTGGCTCGACGAGGCGGCGGGAAACTGCGAGGGACGTTTCCCATCATCGACGCGCGTGCGACCCTTGTTAGTTTTTCGCGAGCGCCCGTATACGGTCGTAGCTCGGCGCTCTCCTTCCTGTTTCAATGACTGAATTCACAACCATCGCGATCACAAGCGCGCGCCTGGCCGCGTGGTTGCTCCTGCTCATAGCGCTGCTTCTTGTCGGGCCGGTCCTGACGCTCGCCTTGGGACGCGTTCCAATCCACGGCGATTGGCGCACGGCAACCCACCGGTCAACCGGCCTCGAGCCCGACCCCTCGACCCACCGCGAAGCAGTGGTACAGGTTTATGCAAGCCGTGCGTTCGGATGGCGTGGCGCTTTCGCGGTCCACTGCTGGCTCGCAGCCAAGCCCCGTGGTGCCGACCACTACACGCGTTACGAAGTCATCGGTTGGTACGCGCGCGATGGCGGCTCATCGGTTTCCATCACCGATTCCGGCGCCCCGGACGCGGAGTGGTACGGCGCCGCACCGGGATTGATCCACGACTTGCGCGGCGCCGATGCCGAAGCGGTCATCGTCAAACTGCCGCAGGCCGCCGCCAGCTATGCATTTGCAACCAGCTATCGCGCGTGGCCCGGTCCGAACAGCAACACGTTCCTCGCTCACCTTGGCCGGCAGATCCACGAGCTGGGCCTCACGCTGCCATCCAACGCGATCGGGAAAGATTATTTAGCTATCGGCCAGATCGTTGCGCGAACCCCCAGCGGCACCGGATTTCAACTCTCCTTGTCCGGTCTTTTTGGCGTGTCTATCGGACTTGATGAAGGCCTCGAATGGAACGTGCTCGGTTTGGTCACGGGGCTCGACCTGCGGCACCCGGGAATCAAAATACCGGGGCTCGGACGCGTGCCCAACTAGGCGGCGGCTCTTGTTGATTTGGTTCTCTACGGGTGCGGGCTGCGAGGATAGGCGCTGGTCGGCCGTAGTCACGAGGCCGTACGAGCCCATTCTTCGCGCTTAACTCAGCTTCGTCGCAAACCCGCGCTTGACGCCGGGACGCGCCATCATCGTTTCATACCATCGCTGGACGTGCGGAAACCCGGCGAGATCGACCTTGTGCCGGGGGTGCCTCCACGCCCACCCGAGGATGGCGAAGTCGGCAATCGACAGGTCATCCGCGAAAAATTCCTGCGCGGCGAGTCTACGGTTCATCACGCCGTAAAGCCGTCGCGTTTCCTTCGAGTAGCGCTCGAGTCCGTATCGACGGTCGTCTTCGTTGTTGACCGTGAGGAAATGGTGGACCTGTCCCGGGAACGGCCCGAAGCCACCCATCTGAAACATCAGCCATTCCAGAACTGGAATGCGCGCCTCCAGATCCTGCGGCCAGAACTTGCCCGTCTTCTCGCCCAGATATATGAGGATGGCGCCGGATTCGAAAACGCTGACGGGTCTTCCGTTAGGTCCGTCCGGATCGACGATCGCCGGGATCTTGCCGTTCGGACTGATTCTTAGAAACTCCGGAGCGGACTGGTCGCCCTTTCGAATATCAACGATTGTAACGGTGTAAGGAAGCGCCATCTCCTCCAATGCGACGCTGATCTTGCGGCCGTTTGGCGTGTCGAAGGCGTGCAATTCAATTGGCATGAGCGGTCCGGTGTGTTGTCGATTGCTATGGAACGCCGCTCGAATTCCTGCTCGAAGAATTGGGATCGCACGAGCTAATCATTACGGGCATCGCAGCGGACTCCTGCGTTGCCATTACCGCGCATGACGCTCACGTTCGCAAGTTCAAGCTGTGGGTCCCGACGTCGCGGCCGTCGGCATGCCTGCCACGCCGCCAACTCGGCAAAACCCACGCCGCGCCTAACGCCGCCGGCCCAGCAGCGATCCCAGGACGCCGCGCACGATTTCGCGACCCACAGTCGAGCCGACAGTGCGCGCGGCGCTTTTCGCCATAGCTTCCACCAGGCTGTCTTTGCGGCCGGTTCCGGTCATGAGCCCGCCCAGCGATCCCTTGACCGAATCCCATATGCCACCGCTGGCAGCGTCGGCGGTCGCCGCATCCGCCGACGCCGTGGCTCGGCCCTTCAGTTTTTCGTACGCGGATTCGCGATCGATCGATTTGTCGTAGGTGCCTTTCAGCGATGAGGCCGCCATCACTGCGTTGCGCTCCTCCGTCGTGATCGGCCCGATCCGCGATGCTGGCGGCAGCACGAATGCGCGCTCGACGACGTTGGGTCGCCCCTTTTCGTCCAGGAACGAGATCAGCGCCTCGCCGACGCCGAGCTCGGTGATCGCTTTTTCCGTGCTGAACTTGGGATTGGCGCGCATGGTCTCCGCCGCGGTCTTGACCGCCTTCTGGTCGCGTGGCGTGAACGCGCGAAGCGCGTGCTGAACGCGGTTGCCAAGCTGCCCGAGGACGATATCCGGCACGTCGAGCGGATTCTGCGTCACGAAGAACACGCCCACTCCTTTCGAACGGATGAGCCGCACGACCTGTTCGATGCGGTCGAGCAGCACTTTCGGCGCGTCAGTGAAGAGCAGGTGCGCCTCGTCGAAGAAGAACACCAGCTTCGGCTTCTCGCGGTCGCCCACTTCCGGCAGTCGCTCATACAGTTCCGCGAGCAGCCACAGAAGGAGCGTCGCATAGAGCTGCGGCGCTTGCATCAGCCGGTCGGCGGCCAGAATGTTGACGACGCCACGGCTACCGTCCGTCTGCAGCAGGTCGTCGATGTTGAGCATCGGTTCGCCGAGGAACTTGTCGCCGCCCTGCTGCTCGAGCACGAGAAGGCCGCGCTGGATCGCGCCAATCGACGCCGCCGAGACGTTGCCGTAGTTCGTCTGGAACGCCTGAGCGTTGTCGCCGGCGTACTGCAACAGCGCGCGCAGGTCCTTGAGGTCCAGCAACAGCAGGCCGTTGTCGTCCGCGACCTTGAACACCAGTGTCAGAACGCCGGTCTGCGTCTCGTTGAGATTGAGTACCCGCGACAGCAGGAGCGGCCCCATGTCGGAGACCGTTGCACGCACCGGGTGGCCCTGCGTGCCGAAAACGTCCCAGAACACCGTCGGAAATCCGGCGAATTTGGGCGCGTCGATGCCAAGCAGTTTCAATCGCTCCGCGAACTTCGGGGAGACGGCACCCGGCTGACTCATGCCCGCGAGGTCACCCTTGACGTCCGCCATGAACACCGGCACGCCTATCGAGCTCATGCGTTCCGCTAACACCTGGAGCGTCACGGTCTTGCCGGTGCCGGTGGCACCGGTAATCAGGCCATGCCGATTCGCAAGCGCCGGCAAGAGCGCCAGCTCGATGTCGCCGCTGCGGGCGATGATGAGAGGGTCGGGCATCGCGGATCCTCGAGGTGATGATGGAGTTATGCTGCTCCGCATGCGCCGCGATCCGCTGAAGCTGCTCGAACGATCGCCGCCGCTATGCAAGAAAGACGGGGCCAGTCCGCGCGGACGGCACTACTCTCCTAACAATGCGAGGCGCAAGGCGTCCGAACGATTCCGCCTTCATAGGCGGACCGGGGACAAGTCACCCAATCACTTCGCCTGCTTGGCGATCACTTGGTCCTTGATCTTGTTGTAGACCGTTTGCGTGAGGATCTTGCGCTCTACGAGCTCATCCTTGCCTTTATAAGGACGTCCCTTGATGATTGCCTTGGAGCGGACCTCGCCGATGCCGGGCAGCTCGCTCAACTCCTTCTCGGTGGCTGTGTTGAGATCGAGCTTTTCTGCTGCAGCGGGCGCTTTCTGGGCTGCCATCGGCGTCTTGGCTGCAGCTTTGGCGTCCTTGTCGGCAGCGACCGCGGGTCCCACAAGCGTCAGAAGCATTACAACGATGGCTAGCAACAATCTTTTCATTTCATCTCCTTTGGCTTAACAATATTCGGCCCCTATTGCTGCCGGGCTCACGACGGCCAGCACGCAATCTACTAACCCACGTGTGACAAATGGACACGTCATCCAGCGCCCGCGGATGCGTCAGTATTGTAACGCCGAAGCCACTATCGCGGCGGATCGAGTGCGCGAGCGTCAAGCGGCGCGCGCACGGAAAGCGTGGCGTGCTTCGCGGGTCAGCGCCGACTGATAATCACACCGGCGAGGAAACCTATCGCTGCAGCAGCGCCAATCGCGCGCCACGGATTGTCGCGCACGTAGTCGTCCGTCGCCCGAGCCGCGGCTTTCGCGCGGTCGACGGCATCGTCCTGAAGGTCTTGCAATTTCAGTTTCGCGGACCGCAACCTGGCTTCGACCTGAGAGCGAAGATCGCTGGCCCTCGAGCCCGTCTCTGCGCCAGCTTTGCCAAGCAAATCCTGGGCTTCTGTCAGTGTGTCGCCGAAATCCTCGACCGCCGACTTGCGACGACGCCTTACCTGTGCGTTACTCATTTTGGTCCCCAATCAAATCCGTTCAGTTCAAAGAAAAGCCCGCAAAGCGCGGGCTTTCCGACAAGTCCGGCCGCTCGGCGCGCCCGAGACTACCTTACGGTTGCCGAGTTCCTCCGCACGAGGTGGTAGATCACAAGAAGAATAATCGCACCCACGAGCGAGCCAATAAAGCCTGCGGGTTCACCGGCGGTGTACAGACCCAATGCCTGCCCCCCGAAAGTGGCGAGTAATGAACCTGCGATCCCGATGGCCGCGGTAACAAAAAACCCGCTCGGATCGCGGCCAGGCGTTAGCATTTTTGCCACAAGGCCGACAACGAAGCCGATCAGAATGGTCCAGATAATGCTCATGATGTCCTCTCTAGTTATAAAAAGCGGGTTCAGTTCCGTGCGTCACGCGTTGGCAACAGTCCGGTCCACGGAGCAATGCACCCCTTGCCCCTCTGGCTCGGCATCGCGCTACTGTCCCCCGACGCGTGTCCAGGCGGCTCTTGTCGCATCCCTCGCGTCGTCCCATTCCAAACGCGATTCACCCCGGGCAGCCTGATACTCCTTCGCCAAGTCGTCTTCGACATCATCAAAAGACTTGTCGCCGTACCGACCGCGTGCCTCGCCGCCGATCCTGTACGCCGGAGCGTAGTCATCAAAGCTGGTCCCACGCCGATAATACGATTCCCGGTCGAAGTTACTGCGCCAGTACTGTTCCTCGACCGTGGGGTCGTAGTGCTCTGCCACCGCTTTTCCTGTAAGGCCTCCAACAACCGCGCCGACCGCTGCGCCCACCACTGTACCCACCGGGCCGGCAGCGAGCGTCCCAGCCGCGGCGCCAGCGGCAATACCCCCGGCGGCGGCGCCGACGCCTACGCCAACGGGGTGAGCGCCCGGCGCACCGGTGATCGGGTCGCGATTCGACGAAGGCTCATTCCTGGTGACTTTATCCATGTCTGACTCCGGTTAACCGTGGAACACGGTGCGCAGAGACTAGCGAGGCGGCGGGCTGCGCGAAATCGGCCTTTCTCTGAAGTTACGGTAGGACAAACGCGCCGTGCCGTAGGAGGACTTCTGAATGGGAGCAAGATGAGTTCTGCAAGTTGGCGTAACACCAGTGGCCGGCGCGGTGGAAACATTCGGCGGGCCTCAGCGTGATGCCGTTCGCCTCTGGTGTGTTCAATGCCTTGCGACGCTTGCCGCGCTCGAACTCAATCCATCCACGGCCCTCACGGCACAGCCGATACGAGCGGGTCAGAGGGTGGTCCTCTAGAGTCTTACTTCGTGCCGATAGGCGGCACCGTCGCTATGACCAGCTGCTTTCCTCCAACGACTTTGACGATAAAGCTCTCGCGATCGAGGTCGCCCTTCTGATCGAAGCTGACATCGAGCAGCACGCCCGGGTTGTCTTTGGCGGAGACTTTCGCGCCGTGCAGCGCTGCGGCCAACGCCTTGGAATCGAATTTTCCGATCTTCTCGGTGATCGCCTTGACGACGTAGACGGAACTATAGCCTTTCATCCCGTATGATCGGTCCGCTGCTTGTATTCTTTCAGATAGTTCTCGTCGAATGCCTTCACCGCAGATTGCGGCGCATCAGGCGTCAGTCCAACGTGGCCCAGTATTCCATCGGCCGCGCTACCGGCTAATTCGATAACTTTCTGTCCGATGATCGTTGTTTCACCGATGATGGGCTTGTCGAATCCCTGCTTCTTCAATTCTCGAAGCAACCGGGCGCCCTCCTCTTCCGTAAGGTAGGCAAACAGCGCATCAGCATTGCTTTGCTTTATCTTCAGCGCCGGTCCGGAGAAATCGATCTGACCTGGGTCGGTCGAAATGTCTGCAAGGACCTTGATATCCTGGGCGGCCAAAGCCTTTACCATCTCGTCGCGCCCACCCTTTCCAAAGTCGTTGTTGGTGAAGGCAATCGCGATCGACTTCGCCTTCAACTGGTCCTTGATGTAGCGGGCCAGTTTCGGCATCGATATCGATTGCGTGAAGGACGTGCGAAACACGTAGGGATTGCCTTGCTGGGTGATTACCGCGGCTTCGCCGCCGGTGAAATTCGTGATCTCCGCACGCCGAGTCTCGCCCATGCTGATGATCATCGATCCTGAGTGGACCGGACCAAGGACGACGTATGCGCCTTCGTCGATGGCCTTCTGACTCACCGCTTTTGCGACGGCCGGATTTGTTTGTGTGTCGGTGGAAACGTAGTTGATCTTGCGACCAAGGATACCTCCTGCAGCGTTAATTTCCTTGACCGCGAGCTTGACGCCGTTGTCGAAGTTGTTGCCCGGCGTTGCTCCGGTTCCGGATAGCTCCATGATCCCATAGAACAATACCGGGCCCTGTTGCGCCATCGCGCCGAGCGAAACGCTTGCAAGAATGGCAAGAGCGACCGACTGGAATTTCCGCTGACTTCTCCTCGTATTGTCTTCATGTTCGACTTTCGTTCTGTTGCGACAGTACGCGCTGCCGCTGACGTACTTCAAACCAAAGGGCGATCCGATCAGGTTGCAGATTTCACGTGCTCGGCCAAGGCGGTAAGTGCGAGCTCGTACCCGAGTGGACCCACGCCGCAAATCACTCCCAATGCGGCCAGCGAGACGAGCGACTTGTGGTAAATCGATTCGCGACGATGAATGTTGGTGATATGAACTTCGACAACCGGAAGTTCGGACGCCTTCAGCGCATCGAGCAACGCCACCGACGTGAATGAATATCCAGCGGGATTGATGACAATTCCGATCGCATGTTCGCGAGCCTCGTGTACCCAATCGACCAACTGGCCTTCGTGATTGGTCTGCCGAAACACCATATCCAAGCCAAGACGTGAACACACCTTCTGACAACGCTGCTCGATTTCGGCGAGCGTGGTGTGCCCGTAGAGGTGCGGTTCGCGCGTTCCCAGAAGGTTCAGGTTGGGGCCGTTCAGAACGTAGATGCCTTGCAATTTCTTCTCCAAAGCGATCGAAAGCGCTGGGCGCCCGGGCGAGCGCCGGCATCGATCGGCGTCGTACTAATTTAGTATCGTATGATAATACATATATTGTCATGTCAAACGAAAATCAGCAGTTTGGCCGATTGCGGCGATTGGCATATCATCTTGATATGGCAAGGAAACGCACGCATATGGCTGTTGCTCAAACCGCGCGCCGCGGAGGTGGGAACGATGCGTCTGTGGGCGAAACCGCTTACCGCCGCATCCGCACCGACATCGTCTTCGGCAGGCTCGCTCCTGGCCAGAAGCTAACCCTGGACAGGATGAAGGAGGCTTACAACGCGAGCGTGAGCACGCTGCGTGAAATCCTGAATCGCCTGTCGTCCGAGGCTTTGATCAAGGCGGAAGGAGCCAAGGGCTTTGAAGTGATGCCGACCTCCCCGGAGAACCTTCGCCAAGTCGCGTCGATGCGACAGCTACTCGAATGCCATGCGTTGAAGGAGTCTTTCGAAGCCGGCGATATGGAGTGGGAAGGGCGTGTCGTCGCCGCTCATCACAAACTGGCGCAGATGGAAAAGCGTATGGCGGCGGGCGACCGCTCGGATGCGGAAATCTGGAAACGCTATGATTGGGAGTTTCACCACGCGCTTATTTCCGCGTGCGGTTCTCACGTGCTGCTCGAGACACATGCAACGATTTATGATCGGTATCTTCGCTATCAGATGATAGCGGCTGTCTACCGTGGCGAGGCCGCGTCCGGTGAACATCGCACCTTGCTCGAAAGTGCCCTTGCGCGCGAGTGGCGAGTCGCGCAAAAAGCGCTAACGAAGCATGTTCAGGATTGTGTCGATCACATGGTGGGCAGCGGATTGATTGGCTAGTGTGGGCGCTACGTTGACCAAGTGAAATCTTGATCGCGCGTGAGAGTCTCTCAAAGACTCTCAGCCCTTCAGGCCACTCATCACGACGGCTTGGACCACCCAGCGCTGCAGCGTGATGAAGATGAGCAGGATAGGCAGGATGCTGATCACCGCGGCGGCGGTGAGCAAATTGTATTCGATGAAGTACATATTGGTGAAACTCATGAGGCCCATGGTGACCACCTTCATCTGGGGGCTGCTGATCACCACCATCGGCCAGAAGAACTCGTTCCAGCTCCACAGGAATTTGATGATGAGCAAGGTGGCGATGGCGGGCTTCACCGACGGCAGTATCACCAAGAAGAAGATTCGGAGCTCGCTGGCGCCGTCGATGCGGGCCGCATCGATGTAGTCGTTGGGAATCATCTCGATGGCCTGCCGCATCAGGAAGACGCCGAAGACGCTGACCAGGTCCGGGGCCACGATGCCCATGTAGGTATCGAGCAGCCCGAGGTCGTTCATCCAGACGTATAGCGGCACCACGACCGATTGGAAGGGGACCATCATGATGCCGACGACGGCGAGGAAGAGGAAATCCCGTCCGGGGAAGTGATACTTGGCAAATCCGAACCCGGCCAGCGACGAGACCACCACGCTGCTCACGGCGGCGATCGAGGCGACGATCGCGCTGTTCAGCAGGTAGCGCATGAAGGGTTCGCGCTTGAACACTTCGATGTAATTGGTCAGGTTGAGCCAGTTGTCGGGGGCGATCTGCAGCGGCACCCGCTGGATCTCCGGGGCGGTTTTCAGCGAGGTGACCGCCATCCAGAAGAATGGGAAGAAAACGATGATGGCGCCGCAGGCGACCACGAGGGTAATGAGCCATCGGACGTGGACTTGCTTGAGGGTAAGGCCCGCGCGGCGAGACAGTTCACTCGATCGAACGATAAAATTCATTTCTTGCCGGGGACCGGAAGCAAAGGCATCACCGAGGGTCGCTCTTCAGTACTCGACGGGTTTTCGGAAGAGTCGCCATTGCAGCAAGGTCACCAGCATGAGCGTGACGAAGACGAAGACCGCCATGACGGAGGCGTCGCCGAAGCGGAAGTATTTGAAGGCCGTGTCGTACAGCAGCATGATGACGGTCTGGCTCTCGCCCGCCGGTCCGCCCTGGGTCGTCGCGTACACCTGGTCGAAGATCTTGAAATTGAAAATGAGCTCGAGAATGCAGACCATGATGATCTGCGGGTTGAGCAGCGGCAACGTGATGTACCGCAGTCGCTGGACGGCACTGGCGCCGTCCATGTCGGCCGCCTCGTAATACTCCTCCGGGATCGATTGGAGCGCGGCGAGGAAAATCATGGTATCGAAACCGATCCGCACCCAGACGCTTATGGCGGCGATGGCCGGGCGCACCTCGACCAGGCTCTGCAGCCATTTCTGCGGCGGAATGCCGACGAACGACAGCGCATAGTTGAGGAAGCCGTAGACCGGGTCGAAGATCCATTGCCAGATGAGAGCGGCCGCGACCAGCGAGGTGGCGAAGGGCAGGAAGTACATCGAAGCCCAGACGTTGCGCCACTTGAGATTGGTGATCCGGTTGAGACCGAGCGCCACGGCGAGCGCAAGGACTACCGTCGTGGGCACGGACAACAACAGGAGTTGGACGGTGTTCCCGACGGCGGCCCAGAAGCTGGGGTCGGTGAGGACTTTTTCATATAGGCGCAGGCCGACGAACTCCTTCGCTCCGCCCGGGGCGATCTTGTAGAACGAGTACATGATGGACTGGGCGAGCGGCAGAATGAAGACGGAACCGAAGAACAGCAGCGCTGGGAGGACGAACAGGAATCCCGCGCGCTTCCGGCGATCCAGGTAGTTCTTGGGGAACGCGATGCGAAACCATTGGCGCATGGCAGTAGGAAACGCCCTATGAGATATCACGCCGACTTCGCTGCACCCAGCACTGCTGCGCGCACGTCGAGACAAACACCTGCGGTAGCGCTGCCACCGCAGGTTTCATTTCAACGGACCGTTAGTCCTTGAGGATGCGATCCATCTTGGCGGCAGCTTCGTCCAGCAAGGGCTTCGGCTGTCCTTTGCCGAACAGAACGCCTACGACGGCATCACCGAACGCGGTAGCCAACTCGTTCGATTTTGGATGGAAGTACGTCGGCGGCACCGCCTGGGCAAGCATATCTTTTGTCGACTGGTAGTCGGGCCGGGACTTCACGTACGCGCTATCGAGGTTCGCCGTCCAGACGGGAAGTATCCCTTGGCTCTGATGATGCTCCATGTCGTCCTTGGGATTGCTGATGAACCTCATGAACTCCCACGCCACTTGCTTGTTCGGGCTGTTCTTGTAAACCAGGTCCGTCCACGGGAACAGGGCGCCGGCACCGGGGCAGGCCTTCTCGCAGGGCAGTGCGTACACCTTGAAGTTCACGTCGGGCGCGTTTTTCTTCAGCCAGCCGAAGAACCAGGACTCGCGAAAGATGACTGCGGCTCGTTTCTGGCCGAACGCATCTTCGGGATTGCCGAACGCGAGGCTGGCCACCTTGTCCTTGTTGACCAGATCGCCGAAGTACGTGAGCGCAGCAACCATCTGCGGACTGTTGGCATAACCGGTGGCTTTGTCCAGGTCCGGGCTCAGCATTCGGGCACCAAAGGCGTGCGCAAAGGGTAGGAACTTGTCCGTGATCCCCACCGGATGGCCCTTGCTGCGGATGGCGAAACCCACCTGCGTCGGCTCACCGCCTTTCGGGTCGGCAATCGTCAGTTTTTTCATGGCCGCCAGGAAATCGGTCATCGTTTTCGGCGGGTCGTCCGGATTCAGGCCGGCCTTCTTGAACATGTCGACGTTGATGTACATCTGCTGGAAGTTGCCGTGCTCGATGGGGATCCCGTAGCGCGCACCCTTCCACTTGCCGATATCGGCCATGTACTTCGGCAGATTGTCGTCGTAGGCCTTCGCCAGATCGGCGGGCATCTTGTCGCAGAAATCGTACTGCCCGCACCATTGGTGCGTCATTCCCATGAACATGTCAGGCGCGCTGCTCTTGGCCATGAACGCCGCCAGGTACTTGGCCTCGTATCCCTGATAAGGGACCGTGACCACCTCGACCTCGTACCCGGTCTTCTTGGCGAACTCTTTCCCTTTGGTCTCGTACCACTTGTTGAAGTCGGGGTTCTGTTCCCAGTTGGTCCAGAGGACCAGCTTCTTCTGCTGCGCGAAGCTGTCGTTAGGGATCGTAACGGCAACCATCACCGTTGCTAGAATTGCCAGCATCCACCATCCACCTCGTTTCATGAACTCCTCCTTGATTCCTGCGAATTCCTTAATTTTGGATTTAGGCATTGCTCTTGACGGCCCTGTACGCGGCGTTTAGCAGGTGCGATTTTGCTTGTCAAGGGCTAGCTATATGATGGCCGTGCATAGCGGCTGCTTTTTTGACCTCTACAGCAGTGCATACATGCCAAGTGGGCGTGGCAGAATTGCGGCTCGTCCTTTCAATTGCTCACTCAATGAAAAAACAAGGCGGATGCCCCTTGCCTATCGAGACCCCCGAGTCCCGCCGTAAAATGCAGCTTGACGCTTTGCTTCTTGCGCTTCCCGGCGTCAGCGCGAGAACGATTAATGGCCTCGACGCCTACTTTGCCGCCGACAAGATGTTCGCTTGCATTAGCGGCAACGGGGTTGGACTGCGCCTGCCCGCCGCCACTGCGACTGAGTTGCAGTTTTCGAGGGACAATGTCGTCCCGTTTCAGCCCGGTGGTATGGCAAGCACACGGGAGTGGATACAAATCGACCGCGCCGATGCGGCCGACTACGCATTGGATCTTCCCCTGTTCCAGGCATCGCTAGCGTTTGTTACAGGCGGCCGGACGCGCTAGCGCCAGCGCAGGTTCAGGACATCGGTTTAGACTGGTGACGCTCACCAATCAACAAAGCGGAGATTCCGGTTCATGCTCATTCGTTTTTGGGGAACACGCGGTTCCATCGCCAAGGCCGGTCCGAGCACGGTGCGCTATGGTGGAAACACATCGTGCGTGGAGCTTCGATCTTCGCGCGGAACGCTCGTTGTGCTGGATTGCGGTACGGGAGCCCACAGTCTCGGCCAGGCGCTGGCCAAAAGCGGGCCCCGTCCACTTAACGGCCACCTGCTGATCGGCCACACGCATTGGGACCATATTCAGGGCTTCCCCTTTTTCACGCCGCTTTTCGTTCCCGGCAACGAGTGGCACGTGTACGGTCCGCGCGGTGTCGGCTCTTCCCTTCGCGAGTCATTGTCGGGGCAGATGCAGTACACCTATTCCCCGATCACTCTTGACGACCTCGGCGCAACGCTGCACTACCACGATCTCGTCGAGGGCACGCTGGAGGTCGGCGACGTCCATGTCACCACGCAATACTTGAACCACCCTGCTCTGACGCTCGGTTATCGGCTCGAGGTCGACGGCGTAACCGTCGTTTATTCGACCGACCACGAACCGCACTCCCGAATCCACGCCACCGGGAGCACCGAGCCCTTCGTCAGCCAGGACTCGCATCACGCCCAGTTTCTCGCGGATGCAGACCTCGTAATACACGACGCCCAGTACACGGCAGACGAATACGCGTCCAGGACCGGCTGGGGGCACAGCACGATCGAGTACGCCGTGGAGATGGCGCTCTCCGCGGGTGTCCGACGCCTTGCCCTGTTCCACCACGATCCGACGCGCGACGATGATGCGATCGATCGATTGGTCGCCAGCGCACGTGATCGGGTCGCGAAAGCACATGGCTCGATGGAGGTCTTCGCTGCCGCCGAGGGGATGGTTCTCGAACTCGACCGCCATTCCGCGGCTAAATCATCGATCGCTGCGCCGCCAGAGACGGCTCGGACGAATCCCGTACTGAGATCAGCGGACCGTAATGTGCTGGTTGCGGTAGTCGACCCACGCGTGGGTCGCCGACTCAGCGACGCGATAAACGCGGACGGTCTACAGCTGCTCACGCCTCAGGAAGGAAATACGGTTGCTTCGCTGGTGCAATCAGAACGGCCTTCACTGATCATTCTGCAACGCGGCTTGAAAGACGGTGACGTCCTTCAGTTATGCCGCTCCTTGCGCCGCGATCCGGCTTCTGCGGCTAAGGACGTTCCCATCGTGATGGCGAGAGAAGGAGAAAACCCGGCCGAGCAACAGCTGGAGGCCGAGGCGGGTGTTACCGACTGGCTGATCTGGCCATTCTCCGAAATGTACGCGCGAACGCGCATACGCGCGTGGTTACTCGGTGAGGCGTGTCGCTGGAAACCTGCACCGTTGCCACCCGACGAAGAGCAGCGCCTGAGCGCGCTGCAAGAGTCTGGCTTGCTCGACACCGCGGCGGAAGAGCGATTCGACCGTCTCACGCGTATCGCGGCAGCGTTGTTCGATGTACCAGTCGCCTTGGTGTCGCTGGTCGACCGCGAGCGCCAGTGGTTCAAGTCGCGCACGGGCATCGATGCGAAGGAGACGGCTCGCGACTCGGCCTTCTGCGCCCACGCCATCCTGGGCGACGACGTGCTGCAGGTGCCGGATGCACTGCAGGACGATCGATTCGCCGACAATCCACTGGTGACCAGCGAGCCGCGCGTGCGCTTCTACGCGGGAGCACCGCTCATGCTGAAAAACGGCACCCACGCAGGCACGCTATGCGTGATCGATCACCGGGCGCGGAATCTCGACGATAGCCAGCTACAGTTGTTGCGCGACCTCGCGAAACTGGTCGAGCGGGAGTTCCAGATGAGTCCGGCCGGCGTTCGAAATTGATCGATGCGCCGATCTGGCGCATCCGATTGGTTGCTGCACTGGCATCGCCGCGCAAGCTTTGAATCACCTCCTCCGCGCGCAACAGCAACGGTCACGCGACAAAGCGGATGGGGCAGCGGGCGGAGGGTTATGTCGTCGACTTTGCCTTTCGACCGGGGGCTGGAGGCGGGATATAACCCGACACGCGGCACTGCCAGGCGTCAATTCTCTTGCCGCCTTCGAAGCGGGTCAAACTGCATGTGACGACCTCCCCGCTGGCTGCCAGGCTGGCAAGCTGCTGGCGCACCGTTGCAAGCGGCACGCGCATTTCTTTGGCGATCTCCAAATCGAGCCGCTGACCGTATTTCTTCAAGCACTGCAGGGTTTCGATCATGTGTCATCTCCTTAATACGTGGACATTGGGGCAATTGCGCCGAAACCGATTTGGCGCTTCCCAGCCGAAAACGAAACGGCTTGCATCGCTGCAAGCCGTTGATTAAATTGGTTGCGGGGACAGGATCGAACCTGTGAGCTTCCGATTTCGAAGCGGATTTTAGCTATTATAGCACGTTGTTAATCAATAGCTTGCGACGCTTGCCGATTTCGAAACCGACGTATCCAAGGCACAGTTATGGCACATCATCTGCACGTCGGTCACCGTTGTCTTCCGATCAGGCGGGGGTGCGGCGGACCGTCAAATCCTGACGCTTGAACACAGCTGGCTGCAATTCGACACCGAGCCCGGGACCTTCCATCGGATACACGTAGCCGCTTTCGATGCGTGGCAAGACGGTGACCAGCTCGTTGTACCAGCCGCGATAAAACGCGCGCACCGATTCCTGGATCAAGGTATTCGGCTGACTGAAGGACATGTGCACCGCCGCGACGAACCCCACCGGGCCGATGCAATCATGCGGCGCAAAAGGGCGATGCCAGGTTTCTGCCAATGACGCGATCTTTCGTCCTTCCGTGAGTCCACCCGTCCAACACAAGTCGACCATCGCGACGTGCAGTGCGTCCTTTTCGAGGAAATCCTTGAATGGCCAGCGCGAGCCTAGCGTTTCGCTCGCGCAGACCCACACGTCAGTCGAACGCGCATATTCGGCGAGTGCCTGCGGCGAATTCATGCGGATGGGATCCTCGTACCACATTGGCGCATAGGCCTCGAGCGCCCGCGCGATCTTCTTCGCCGTGGGGAGATTCCACAACGAATGAAACTCCACCATGATGTCCATGCGATCGCCGACCGCCTTCCGAATCTTCTCAAATGGCTCGATCGCTTTTTTCATCTGAGCGGCGGAGATATAAAGGCCGCTGTTTTCCTGAGCTGCAGGATCGAATGGCCATATCTTCATGGCATCGATTCCGTCTTCAAGCAGACTCTCTGCCAGCGCGTCCGCCCGATTCATGAACGCATCGAGATCCTCGAACGGCCCCTCGCTCTGACCCAGATTCCAGTTTGAGACCGGGCGGATGTTCTTCGAGCGGACATAGCGATAGCCCGCGCAGGTGTTGTATATGCGAAGCTTGTCCCGGCAGAGACCACCAAGCATCTGATGCACCGGCTGACCACATACTTTGCCGAAGATGTCCCACAGAGCGATGTCGACTGCAGACGCGGCCCGATACTCCACTCCAGTGGACGATTGCGCCATCGGCAGGCTCACCATCTCTTTGTTGAGCGCCTCGATATGCATCGGATTGCGGCCAATCAATCGATCTGCCAACGTTTCGTGGATGTGTGCTTCGACAGCCCCTGCGCCGTAGAACGTTTCGCCAAGACCGATCGTGCCGCTGTCGGTATGAACACGGACCCACAGCACGTTCGAGAACTCTTCGGTCCGCAATGTTTCAAGAGCAGTGATTTTCATCAATGATCCATTTTTCGGTCGAGGCAGATTGTAATGGACTACCTGTGCGAAGCGTCCCGTCTGTACGAGCAATCTTCAGTATACTAATTCAGGCCCGTTTTTAGTCGACCGCAGTCGGCGTCGATGTCAACAATCATGCGCATAGTGTTTCACGGAGAGAACGCTGGATCGTTTAGCCACGATTTCCAACGGCTCGTCGGCGAGGCGGCGCAGATCTCGGTGTTACCCGACGCACTGACCGATCCAGCGCATTCGCAGACCTATGTCGCCGCGGATGTCATCGTGGGCAGCAGATTTTCGGGCGACTTGCCACAGCCTCGGCAACTGCAACTTTTTCATGTGCCGGGTGCGGGCTATGACGCCGTAGATCTTGACGCGATTCCCCGTTCAGCCGTCGTTTGCAATTGCTTTGGCCATGAACAGGCCATCGCGGAATATGTGATGGCGGCGCTGCTGGAACGGCACGTGCCCCTCGCAGACGCCGACCGGCATCTACGACAGGGCAAGTGGACCTATGGGGCCGGCTCGCCCGAGCGCGTCCATGGCGAGCTGGCAGAAAAGACCATTGGACTGCTTGGTTTTGGGCACATAGGAAAAGCCATCGCCGCTCGAGCGAAGGCCTTCGAGATGAAGGTTCACGTGGCCAATCGCAGCCCGGTGCCGACATCATCTCTGGTAGATCGCTCGTTTGCCTTGAACAGGCTCGGCGAATTCTGGAGCTCGGCGGACTTCTTTGTGGTCTCGGTGCCGTCGAATGCCGATACGGTTGGGATTGTGAACGCTGAGTCCTTTGCGGCGATGCGCGCGTCAGCGGTAATACTGAACGTCGGACGAGGGCCGACGATCGATGAGCGATCGCTGTACGAAGCTCTTAGGGACCGTCGCATCGCCGGCGCCGTTATCGACACTTGGTACAACTATCCCTCGCCCGATCAGCCCAGCGTCCTGCCCTCGAAGTTCCCGTTCCACGAATTGCCGAACGTCGTGATGACGCCACACATGTCGGGGTGGACAACCGGAACGATCAATAGGCGCAGGCACACGATTGCCGACAATATCAGCCGTCGCGCCGCTGGCAAACCATGCACCAACGTCGTGAGGCCGGCGCGAACCGGAGGGTAGCTGCTCGATCGGCATCGATCACCCCGCCCTATGACGGCCTTGATCTGTGGCAAACTCTATCCACGGCGCTAGCACAGGCGCGCCCGACCCGCTCTGAGCGGGGGGCCTCTTGGCTGCCGACCCGAACAAACCTAAGGAGGAGAACGTATGAAATCGATGCGCTCGGCATTTTCGCTGGCGGGTCTTGCACTCATCGCAGCCCTCGCGATGGGGTCTGCGACGGCAGTCGCGCAATCCGCGACGCCGGCGCCCTCAAAAATCGGCTCGTCCTTGATCGGAAAGCTGGAAGGACCGGAGATCATCCTTGACGCCAAGGCCTTTCCGAAAATCTTCAAGGAAGCCCCGATTCTTGCCGAGCAGGTGAAGGCAGGAAAGCTGCCCGCGGTCGATAAACGCTTGCCCGAGCCTTCGCAGCTTTTCGTCGTAAAGCCCCTGCGCGAAGTTGGAAAGTACGGAGGCAACTGGCGGAGAGCTTTCACCGGACCGGCCGACCACGAGAACGGCAA
>JRHI01000655.1_pt1 | contig 35561 bp, 27 predicted proteins | sample 215371 | NCBI WGS metagenome assembly JRHI01 (sample SAMN02929681, study PRJNA255918) | sediment metagenome | biome: cave system; feature: Ice Cave; material: Sediment; isolation source: sediment from deep within a dark volcanic ice cave with no known source of... ...
GGCGGGAATTTTCCCCGCCGCAAGCTGAGCGGCAAGGGCGTTCGCGTACGACAGAAAACCGAGACGCGGATTGGGATCGAAGATTTTCTGATAGCTTGCAGTCATGGTGATGGTCACCAGCCATGCCATGGGCGCTAGCGTGAGCCAGATCCAGCGAAGGCGATCCATTTTCATAAGGATGGTGGTGGCCACAACCAAGGCGACGGCCGCAAGTAATTGATTTGAAATGCCGAACAATGGCCACAGCGAGTTGATACCACCCAGCGGATCGATCACGCCCTGATACAGGAAATATCCCCACGCGCCTACGATGATAGCGCTCGAAAGTAAAATTCCGGGCAGCCATCCCGTGCGCGCAAATGGTTTCCAGATGCGCCCACCAAGCTCCTGCACCATGAAACGACCGACGCGCGTTCCCGCATCCAGCACCGTAAGAATGAACAGCGCCTCAAACATGATTGCGAAGTGATACCAGATACTGAGCAGGCGCGGACCGCCGATGGTACTGGAAAAAATCTGCGACATGCCCACAGCGAGTGACGGCGCTCCGCCCGCGCGGTTCAATAGCGTCTGTTCACCGACGGAGCGCGCCAGATCAATCATCGTTTGTGCCTGCAGCGGATACCCCCAGCCGCTGATGGTTGCCGCCGCAACCTCCGGCGTTGCACCAACGATATTCGCCGGACTGTTGATCGCGAAATACACCCCGGGAGTCATCGCGCACGCTGCCACCATGGCCATCACGCCGACAAAAGATTCCAGCAGCATTGCCCCGTAACCGATCAGACGTGCGTGGCTTTCGTGAATAATCATCTTCGGCGTGGTGCCGGAAGAAATCAGGGAATGAAATCCGCTGATGGCGCCGCAGGCGATGGTGATGAAACAAAACGGAAAGATTTTTCCAGCGAACACCGGGCCGCTGCCATCGATAAAACGCGTAAGCGGAGGCATCAATACTTGCGGCCGCACCAGCAATATTCCGGCGGCCAGCGAAAAGATCGCGCCCGCTTTGATAAATGCACTTAGATAATCGCGCGGCGCGAGCAACAGCCACACCGGCAGTGCGGAGGCGGCAAATCCATAAGCGATCAAGGCGAACGCCAGCGCGACGCCGCTGAGCGTGAAAACATGCGCCCACGCTGGTGATTCCGCCACCCATTGGCCTGCCACGACGACAAAGAAAACCAGTGCAACCCCAATGAGCGAAGCCTCGAGCACGCGGCCGGGGCGTACGAATCGCAGATACAATCCCAGCAGCAGGGCGATGGGAATGGTCGCGGCGAGAGTGAAAGTGGCCCACGGCGAAGACTTCAACGCATTCACGATCACCAGCGCCACTACTCCCAGAAGAATGACCATGATCGCGAGCACCGCCAACTGCGCAATAAATCCGCCGCGGCGGCTCACCTCTTCGCGCGCGATCTCACCCAACGATTTTCCGTCACGCCGGATCGAGCAGAAAAGAATGATGAAGTCCTGTACGCAGCCCGCAAAGACCGCCCCGGCAATCAGCCACAGCGTGCCGGGCAGGTAACCAAATTGCGCGGCCAGCGTGGGGCCGACGAGCGGGCCGGGTCCGGCGATGGCGGCGAAATGGTGTCCAAATAAGATCCATTTATTTGTGGGAACAAAGTCGCGGCCGTCGTCGTGGCGCTCCGCGGGCGTGGCACGCGTGTTGTCGAGCGTCAAAAGGCGCGCGGCGATAAACGCGGAATAAAAACGATACGCGACCAGATAGCAGCAAACCGCTGCGAGGACAAACCATGTGGCGTTAAGCGGCTCGCCACGATGGAACGCGATGGCACCTAGTGCTCCGGCGCCAACCAGGGCCACCATCGCCCAAATAGCAATGCCCATTGAACGCTTCATCTGGTAAGCAAGAGGTACTTCCCCGCGGCATCGTATGCGAGCGAAGGAAAGGCGTCAATCCGTGTTTGCGATCTTGCACCGTAAAGATTTGAGGACACGAACGAATCCAGATTGGCTCTTGCTGCGTTTTCAAGCGCGAGCTAGGCTCTGTCGATGAGCGACTTTACTCCCACGGATAGAACCAAGGTACGGCGCAAACCCGACCGCGGCACGTACGATCGCGAGATCATTTACAAAATTCTTGACGAAGCGTTTGTATGCCAGGTGGGCTTCATTGTGGATGGCCTGCCGTTCGTCGTACCGACCAATTACGTGCGCGTGGGCGACAAACTTTTTCTGCACGGCTCAACCGCCAGCCGCTTAATGCGCACGCTGGGAAGTGGCGCGCCATTTTGTCTGTGCGTGACCCTGCTGGACGGCATCGTCCTCTCGCCTACCGCCACGGGACATTCCGTGAACTACCGTTCGGTGGTGGTTTTGGGCAAAGCCGAGTTGATCGAGGATGCGCAGGCGAAACTCGCGGCCATGCGCGACTTCGTCGAATATGTGATTCGCGGGCGATGGGCGGACGTTCGCCCGCCCACAGATCAGGAGCTGAAAGCTACGATGGTTCTGTCCGTGCCACTCGTGGAGGCTTCCGCTAAAGTGCGCACCGGATTCGCCGTCGATGATGTCGAGGAGTACGAGGGTTCCGGATGGACCGGAGTTATACCGTTTAAATGGGCAGCGCAAACGCCCGTGCGCGATCCGCGAGGGAACGCGTCCGCTCAAATACCTGAAAATGTGGCAAAGTATTCGCGACCGCAATAGAAGACGGAGAATACCATCGCTTGTAAATCACGCCGCGTTGAACGAAGACCATTGCCATTTGCCAAAGAGCTTTTAATTTTGACTCTGATTTGTGTCTGCTGGTCGTCTTCAGCAAATGCCAACGATGCTCCTCCGGTTGCAGGCGCAACGAACACTGGCAGCGGTGTTAGTCGGTCGCAAACGGTTCCACCTGGTGTAGTGAAGGACGAGCTTCCCTTCCGCAAGAAAACCTATACGGACAAGGACGGTGTGAAAATGCCCTTTCGGCTTTTCGTTCCTCCGAGCTACCACACCGGCGCCAAATTTCCTTTGCTCTTGTGGTTTCATGGCGGCACCGGCCGCGGTTCCAATAATGAATCGCAAATCGCGAATGAAAACGAAAAGGGCGCACACGTGTGGACCACACCGGAGAATCAGGCCACTTTACCGGCGTTCGTGCTGGCACCGCAATGCGCGCAGGGCGAAAACTGGTCGGACCCCGATCTGAACGAAATCGGAGCGCCATTGCAAAGAGTGATGGCAATTCTCGCGCAAGTAGAAAAAGACTACTCCATCGATACCGACCGCATTTATCTGGCAGGTCAATCGATGGGCGGGCTGGGAGTATGGGCGTTGCTGCAAAAATATCCCGCACAATGGGCGGCCGCTCTCGTACTTGGTTCTTATGATAATTTTACAAACGCCGAGGGAATTTCGCGCGTTCCCCTTTGGATTTTTCAAGGAGATGCGGATAGAACCGTGCCGGTGGATCTAGTCCGGCAAATGGTGCGGCAGTTGAAAAAAGCGGGCGGCCAGCCGCGTTATACCGAATATCGCAAGGTTGAACACGAGGTGTGGGACCGGGCATTCGCGGAACCTCAGCTGGTGCCCTGGCTGGCAGGGCAGAAGCGCGGAGTTCCAGCCGGAACAATTAAATAAAAACGACGTTAGTTAATTTCACTCCCGTAAATTCCAGGCTGGCTTCGAGGAAAGAATTCGAAACGCGCTCAGTGACAGCCGCAACCCCCGCCACAGCAACCGCCACCACTCGGGAGTGACGCGGACGGCTTGGCGGAAGCGCTACTACCATTTCCATTCGGGGCGCTGAAGACAGAAAGCTGCAGTGTATTTTTCTTGCCATCACACTTCGGGCAAGCAATTTCCTGCGTTTTGTTCAGAACGATTCGCTCAAACTCCGTGGCGCATTCATCACAAATGTATTCGTAGATTGGCATGACGGTTTAAATGCCTTTGGCGAGCAGAATCAGGTCCAAAACTATTTCGGCCGGTCGGGACTTTGCAACGCTTCATACAATGCGATTCCTGTTACAACCGCAGTGACGCCAATCGCGAACCAGAGAAACTTGTTACGCGACGGCTGCCGGGGCTTGTAGCGACGATTTCGACGCTCGCTTCGCGTATTTTGCCGATCCTCTTGCCGATCTCGATCGGAAACGGATGTGTCAGCTTGCGTCGGATCGGATGCTTGCGCGGCGGCCAATTCCGCCTCTGTTGGATTAAGGACGATACGATAGGCCATTCCCTCGGGTATGACGCGCACATCGTCGTCCACTCCGATGGTTACCGAACCTCGCGTGCTCCGAATCGTCAATTGGTTCGGTCCAACCACGCTTACCTGCGCGATTGTTGGGTCGTTGGTTACCGATCGAATTACGGCGCTACCGACATGCAGCGCAAAGGCTTTCGAATTGGCGGTTGAGAAAATTGCCGTTCCGCGCGTCAGCGTGGCAGCAGGTGCTGTTTCGTCCTTCGCGAGGACGGCGGTGCTGGCACTCGATAATAATAAGCGAGCAGCCCCAACACGAACCTGAACGCTGCCGGTATCTTCGGTCAGCAATCTGTCGCCGCCATAAACAGTGGTGCCAACGGACACAAATCCAACGCCTACATGGGCTCGATCAGCAGCAACTATTGTGCCGAACGCAGCTCCAGGCGCGCCCCAGACCGGAGTGATTCCGATGGAAATTATAAGTAGTGCTGCAACTGTACCGCGTAGGCGTGACATGTCACCAACTCCAAGAAGGCCGCAATCAGAGTACCCAGTCGATGACAAACAGTCAATCGGCAAACACCCCTTGTAGCGCTACTCGCCACGGTATCACCGCCTGAAAGAAGCTCCAGATTAAGCATTTAAGAGGCTTATCCCAATTCAGGTGAGGGGGTGCAACGTGGCTACGTGTACGTGCCACGGTATACTGAATTGTATTTTGCGTGGAAGCTAAGCCGGATACTTAAGCCGTTCAATATTCGCGAGATTAGAAGGACTCCGTGTTTTTAAGGAAAATGCTCGGTCTGGTTTGCGTTTTGATGGTTTGTGGATTGCTCGCGGCCGGACTTTCGCCTTTTAACCCCTTCCCTCGCAACGAGGTTTTCTGGCTGAACGAAGGCAAGGGGCTGGAATTTGGTGCGCATGGATTGGTCATCAGCTCCGATTTGCTGAATCCCTCCCCGGCTACGCACGATTTCTATTGCAGTTTGCAGATCCGGTTGCAGCCGAAACGCCGCTACGTAAACAATTCCTCAACAATTCTTGTTTTTTACACCCCGGATAACCCGGTGCAATTCAGGCTCATGCAATATGGCGATGAGCTGCTATTTAGACGCAATTATCATCAGGCAAAAAATCGTTTCAAAAATCTTGAGATTGAGATGGAAAGCGCCTTCACGAATAATGAACCCGTTTCCTTTACCATCACCTCCGGCCCCGAAGGCGCGGTGGCATACCGCAATGGAGTGCGGGCGGGTGCTTCCAGGAGAATGGGATTATCTTGCAACGATTTTGCGGGCCAGCTTGTAATTGGAAATTCTCCCGTATCCGACAACGCGTGGCAGGGCCGGTTACTGAATCTTGCCATTTATAAGCGCGAACTTACCCCGCAGGAAATTTCGCGGGATTATGCCGCGATCAATGCAGGACCGCCGCTGCAAGGTTTGCCCGACTTACATGACATTATCGTAGCGCGATATGATTTTGCGGAAGGCTCAGGCAAAGTAATTCACAACCGGGAAGGTTTCGCTCCCGATCTTCAAATCCCTGCCCATTTTCGAATTTTACACAAACAATTTCTTGCGCGGCCCTGGAAAGAATTCAGACCAGACAATGGCTACGTCAACGACGTGGCCATAAACATTGCCGGCTTTATTCCCTTTGGTTTTCTGTTAGCCGCGTACCTGAGCAGGGATCGACAAGGTACACGAGCCGCCACTCTAACCATCCTGGCCGGTGCAGCAATCAGCGTGACCATCGAAGTCCTGCAAGCATTCATTCCATCCCGCACCTCTGGAGTCACCGATATCATTACCAATACCCTGGGCACGGCTCTTGGCGTGCTGCTCTCTAACTGGGGACCCGTTCAGACGCTGACCGTACGCCTGCGTCGCTTGCGCCCGTCCATTGAGAACGGCCGAATCAAGTAAGCGGTTATCGCCATGGCTGAGTTGCTAGCCGCAACAGCTTGCCGCTGTTACAATGCAATCAACTTTATGGCTGACTGGAAACAAATCACTGCGCGCATACGGCGTGCTCGGACCGCAAAAGATCCCGCCGGACAACTTTCCGCTCTGTACGAAAAAACTCACGACGCGATGGTGGCCTTCGAGCTGGCCAAATACTTCGAAACCACGGCGTTGAATGACGACGCCGCGAAGTGGTACGGCATTGCCGCGGAGCGATTCCGCCGCGCTGATTGGAAAACCAAAGCGCAGGAAGCGGCAGTGCGCCTCGGCGGTGCAGTCGGTGCAACTCCCGAAGCGACCTTCAGCGAGGTCGATAGTCCATCGGCACAAAAGACTGCCGTTCCGATTCCTGAGCCGGGATTGCCATTCGAACAGAGCGGCGCCGCGTTTGACACACTCGGCGCTTCGGGTTCGTCGGACGCCGAGGTTGCTGCCGAGGCACCAGGCACGCCCGATGAATCAATCTCGCCTTCTTCAGCTCCACGGTCGATCGCCCAAGCAAGCTCCGACGACAAGCGGCGGCGCAGTCGCGGTCGTCGGGGCGGCCGCAATCGCCGCAAAACCAGTTCAACCGCCAGTTCAAATGTTGGATCCGAATCGCCCACGGCAATGCCGTCTCGTGCCTCCACGATGGCCGCATCGCAATCCCGTAGATCGGCTCCAGCCGCTCAAGACTCCGCCGCTCCAGATGTTTCCGAGCCGGAACAGCGCCAGCCAACTGACAGCCGCTCCATGCCGACACTTCCGGTTGAAACACTTCCCGAACTGGTCGGTGCCGGACCGAAGGGGCGCTACGGTGATCCCGGATTATCGTCGCGAATGTCCCTGCTTGAAATGCAGTTCCGGCGGTTGCTCACCTGCCAGGCCGTCAAATTGGAAGAAGCAAATCACGCGCCAGTCGGTCCGGGGGTGTTTGTGCTGACTGATTCCGACCTCACCAGTTATTACTACGTGGAAGCCTGCCAGACGCTGCGCATTGCCGTTGCCAATCTTCTACGTGGTGGTTCAAGCCGCCGGGGAGTGGATTCGATTAAGCCGCAGCTTGCCGAGCACTTGGGAATTACCGAAGCGCGCGTTCCAAAGTATCTGGCCGAGCACTGCGTCGTCCGCTGGCTCCAGCTCGACGAGGGCGCATCGCACTTCGCGCACTTTGTGATTGCCGTGCTCCGGCCAATCCTCAACGAATAGCGACGAACAAAACCCCAGCTGAAGCATGGGAAATCTCCAACCAATTCCTCTGAATTGGTCCGCGATGTCCGCGAATGCCTAAGTGGCCGTAAAGTGTCCGATGCGTCAACGGCTCAGCGGCTCCTTACCGGGACCTGTAGTACCCACTTACTGACCTCGTTTTACCATTTAACCACGGATTACGACCGTTCGCCGCAACCCACTGGCATTGCCCCCTGTTAACAGTCAAACTATAGGAGTTCAAAGACTTATTGGCGACACTGCCTGCCACATGGTACGGTCTTTGAGTAACGTTTCTAGGCCCCGGGGACAATCGCCGAACTGATATCTAAGCGATTGAAGTGGGCTCATCCGTAAAAGTTTTAAGCGATTCTTGAAAGTGGAGGGTAGAGGTTTATGCCGAACAAAGTAGGCACGCAGATTTTCAGGACGTTTGACTGGGCGGTTTGTAAGGCGGCCAGCGCCACCTTCAACTCCATTCAGTATTTCAACAAGCACAATCCCAATCCGTCGATCACTCCCAAGTGGTCTGATAAGCCGCTGCTGAAGTCCTGGGAAAAGACCAAGCCCACATTGGGATTCCCGCGGCAGACCGATTCACTGTGTCCCGCTTGCGTCAAGGAAGCGCGCGAGGCCATCATCGCCGGCAAAAAAGACTGGCGCGATTTGATGAGCGAAAAGGTTGGTGAGATTAAGGCGCAAATTGTCGAGCGCGACGGCGAAGTCTGGATGGTGAAAGACTGCCCGCTGCACGGCCACTATGAAGACATGATGGCTGTCGATTCTAAATGGTTGAACTGGATCGAGCAGCGCTATCCCGGCCGCGATATTCCTGCGCACAATGACGAAGACCTTCACAAACACGGCTCCAGCACGGTGCGTTACGGCCGCGGCTCGGTGTTGACCGTTGACCTGACGAATCGGTGCAACATGATGTGCGATCCCTGTTTCATGGACGCCAACCAGGTCGGCTACGTTCACGAACTGGGTTGGGACGAAATTCAGGAAATTCTCGATAACGCTCTAAAAATTAAGCCGCGGCGTCAGATGTCCGTGCAGTTCAGCGGCGGCGAACCGACCATGAGCCCGTATTTTCTTCAAGCCGTCGCGCACGCCCGCAAGATCGGCTACAACAGCGTGCAGGCTGCCACCAACGGAATCGAATTCGCCAAGAGCAAGGAGTTCTGCCGCAAGGCCTTCGAGGCGGGGATGCGCTATGCGTACCTGCAGTTCGACGGCATCGGCAACGACGCCAATGGCCATCGCCAGATCGGCAACCTCTTTGACGTGAAGCTCCGCGCCATCGAAAACATGCACGAAGCCGGCATTGAAATCGTTCTGGTTGTCACCATCGTGAATAACGTGAACAACGACCAGGTTGGCACTGTCGTGAAGTTCGCGATGGAGAATCCCAAGAAAATCGCCTTCGTGAGCTTCCAGCCGGTTTCTTTCACCGGACGCGATGAAGACATTACTCCGGAACGCCGTCTGCGCCAGCGCTATACGCTCTCGCATCTTGCCAAGGACGTGAGCGCCCAGGTCGGCAAGGTAGAACCGACCCGCGATTGGTTCCCCATCTCCTTCATCAGCACTTTCGCCGGTTTCTCCGACATGGTGAAGGGCCAGGATTCTCAGTGGGGTTCGCTCTCTTGCGGTTGCCACCCGAATTGTGGTGTGGGCACCGCCCTCATGATCAACAAAGAAACCAAGGAATGGGCTCCCGTGCCGCGCTTCCTTGACGCCGTCCAGCTGACCAAAGACGTCACCGACATCACCGATGCCGCCCGTGGCAAGACTTTTTCTAACTTCATGATGGCCCTGGCGCTCCTGAAAAACTACAAGCCATTCCAGGGACCCAAAGGCCTGAAGCTCTATGATCTTTTCAAGAAATTTGACAAGACTTGGGCGCTGACCAAGGGCTCAGAAAAGAAATATGGCCGCACTTCTCCCGAGCGTACGTTTGATGACGCCATGAAGCGCCGCCAGTCCGATCCTTGGAACTTCCTGTTCATCGCCGGGATGTGGTTCCAGGATCTTTTCAATTACGATTTTCGCCGCACCGAAATGTGCATCATTCCGTACGCCACGCAGCAGGGCGAAATTTCCTTCTGCGCCTATAACACCGGCGTAGGCTGGCGCCAGATTATTGAGAACATGCACAAGAACGCGACCGTCGCGCAGTGGTACAAGGAACACGGCAAGCACGAAATTTACGCCAAGGGTAAAGCCGTCAACCTGGACACGTTCGAACACTCGCTGATCATCGACGCCGATGATGCCGCGCGCGTCCGCCACCTGGAGCACGACATTCCCCTTACCGCGTCGGAAGAAGATCGCATCCGCCGCAAGAAGGCCATCCAGGAACAAGCCAAGGTTCGCGCGATTTACGAAGAACTCGTCCTGAAGAAGCCGCAGCCGACTGTCGTACAAATCGGCAGCGTTTCCGACATCGCCAAGGCCGTGCCTGCAAACTTCAAACCGGTAACTATCGCTCCGGCAACTGGCAACGGGAATGGCAACGGCAACGGCCACTCCGCACCGGCAGCACAGGAAACCACCGCCGAAGCCGTAGCCGGCGATTAACAACTACCCAAATAAATTGAATCTGCTCAAAAACGGCCCCGAAATTTCGGGGCCGTTTCCTTTTGCGCCTAATCTTTCGATAACTCCCAGATTAAAAAAAAACGGAGAGTGCCCCACCCTTGGTCTGTAAGGGTGGGTCGTGGGGTAACTTCATTGGTAACGGAATTTCGAAGTTTCCTCTGTCTGTCTGAATTTTTAAGGACTAAAGCACAGCAATAACTTCGATTTCCACCAGCGCGTCCATGGGAAGCTTAGCGACCTGCACGGTGGATCGCGCGGGTGGAGCAGCCGCAAAGTAACGCGCGTAGACTTCGTTCATGCCTGCAAAATCCCCCATGTCCTTCAGAAAAACTGTTGTCTTAACCACGTGATGAAAATTTGAGCCGCCCGCTTCAAGAATAGCTTTCACATTTTCCAAAACTCTTTCCGTCTGCTGCGCCGCATCCGTGCCGGTCATTTTCGATGTGGCCGGATCGAAAGCAACTTGCCCGGAAATAAATAAAAATCCATTGGCGCGCACTGCCTGCGAATACGGGCCGATGGGTTTTGGCCCCCGATCGGTCAGAACGATGTCCTTCATGGCGTAGCCTCCTTGGATGAAACGGTTTTCTGTGCAGACGTCTTCTCGTATCTGTCGCGAAAATCTTTCGGCACTCCCGGATGCTTCATCCACAGTCGGACAAATTCAGCGGTGTTCGCGTGTGATTCCTGATCGAAAGCGGCGATCAGGTCATCCAAATCAAAGCCACCGCTGCGCCGCGCGTAAAGCATGTGCCGCACCGCGCTGCGAAATACTTTCGGGCCATAGTGATCCTGAAGTCCGTAAAAAAAGAGAAAACTTTTTGCGCGTAGAACGCTTTTGTCTTCTTTGGTGGGCACGGGTTGATTTTGGGGTATCACTGCGAGTGCGCGGCGAATCGTCTCGGTACGGGCGGTCGGGCCTTCCAGCGCTTCGTGGCCCACCGCCGCCGCAAACAACGGGAACGCCGAAAGTGGTGCATCCTGTTCGTAAAAACCCGGGCTCTGCGCATACCCCAGCCAGCTGGCCGCCAATGCCGGAGCCGCCGCGGAGGCCAATTTCGTTAATCCTGAATTAACATCAACAACCACGGTATCCAGCGAAATCATTTCGCCAGATTTCGGCTCATCCTCGTTGCCCAACAACTTGGCACTCGGCGAAGGACGGCCGGTCTCCGCTTGGTCGGCGCCGCGGCTGGTAAAGCAGGCTTCCGCAACGGGACATTCGACCAGCCAGATGGGATTTTCTTTTTTTCCGCGCGTCTTACCTGGTACTTCGTTGCGTTCTCCGAATACGGTGTCGTAGGTCTGCAACGTTTTGGTAAGTGTGTCGCTCATCGCCCGCAAATTCCCAGCATCCTGCGCCGTGCGGGTCCACAGATAAATCTTGCCACGATCAGAACCAATCTCTTTATTGATATACCGCCCGGCCACCACGTAAGGATAAACGTCAACTTGCCGCTGCCTTGCCCGCACCGTGATTTCGTTCTCGCGCTTGGAAGTCTTTATCTTGTCGCCGCTGGTATGGATTAGAAATCCCTGTGGCACATGCACGGTAAGATTCCATTTCCGGGGCGGCACCCCGCCGGTGGCAAAAATGCCGCGAGCGGGCAGCAGTTCCGCGGCCCAACCCTGCGCTGGAAGAAAAAAAACGTCCGGGGCAAAACCAAGATGCGCCCCACCCTGCTGCGGCGGCGTCTGAATATCCATAGAGATGTGTAAAGTGTGGCGACCCGCCACCGGCCACGCGTTCGGCAGAGTTAAAAGCGTATTGCGTGGATTTTCCACCGATCGATCCGCCGCCAGTGCCTGCCCGTCCCAACTTAGAGTTGCGCTGTCGGATTTAAACTGGCGCCGTCCTGGTAATCGCAATTCCAGAACGGAAAGCGGCTGCGTGCCGGTGTTGCTCAGCTGGTACGTCGCGTCTATCGAGATACGCGGCTGCGCACCGGCATCGAAATGCACATTTATTTCCTGCTTTTCGATGGTGTATCCCGGACCAAAAGGCGCGGTGCAGGAACAGATAAAAAAAGAAACGCCAAACACCGACAGGAGCGGACTCGCGCGAAGATAGCGGCGAAGATAGCGGCGAAGATAAGAACGAAGACTCAACGTTTTGATTGTAGCGAGGATTCCGGCGAAGCAAAAGACGAGGTTGCCGGGCGACCCAGGCTATAACGGCACTTTGGTTACCTCTTTGTACAAGCAAAACGTGGCATGGGACTACGAAAGGACGAAAGCACGAAGGCTAAGAGATTTCCTTAACGTCTGCGGGCATGGATCCGCACGAACCCAGTGTTGTAATGATTGCGCGACGTCTGGCGCGCCGTAACTTCTCTTTCGGCTTGCTCGTCGGTCATTCCCTGGTTGATGCGTTCCACAATCTGCTTTTCCGTCAGGCCGGTGTTTTTCAAACGCGCAATCTCTCGGCTGGACAGCGTTGGCTGGCCTTGCAGATGGCGGTCCAGCAAAGTCTGTACCGTGGAATCCGATAATCCCAGCAGTCGCAAGGTAACCACGTCGCCGCTCAGCGTATCGAGTTTGCCTGCATACGCGATTTCCAGAATCTGCGGCTCCGACAACCCCGCGCCAGCAAGACTGGTTACCGCGTCGGAGTTTGTAAAAGCGCCTTGTTGCTTATGCGCGGTCGCAATTAACGCCAAACAGGTCTCGTCGGTAACACCCGCTTGTTTTAGAGTCAAAATCCGCGCGATTTCCGCATCCGCGGTATTGAATTTCTTCAGTTGTTCAATACTGGCGGAAGACATCCCCACCTTAGCCAGCGAGCGATAATCCGCCAACGGATGTTGGCCACATCCGCCGCAAACAAGAATGACGCTGACCAGCAAAGCGCCGAGAACTGTCGACAGACAAGCAACACCACGCTTGGCAACGCCACGTTCCTGCTTCTTACCCCACAAAATGCTCTCGAAGTGCATAGTGTTATTGTAGCCGACGGAACTTCAGCGACCAGGCGGTGTGTAGTGGGCGATACCGGGCTAAAGGTCAGGTAAGGCAGTTTTACAAAAAGCTTCTAGCCGTTGTTTACTGTCACTTCAATATAAGGGTTTTAATTCGGAGGTTCTGACTGAAGTCCCTACGCGCGCGAATCCAACGCAATCGCATTACCCGTTGTGATACACGCGATCCACGCCTTGCACCGCCGCGATTTTACGGATATTCACGAGTATCGCTTCCAGTTGCCGGCGATCCACGATCTCCAGACTGGCGTCGATGCGCGCATTCAAACCATCGGGCCGGCTTACGAGATTACGAATGTTCGAGCCTGCCCCACTGATCACCGCGGTGATATCGGCCAGCAGTCCGGCGCGATCGCGCGCGCGAATCTGCAGCTCCACGGGGAACGTCGCGGCATTTTCACCGCCCCATTCAACTGCGATCCGCCGCTCCGTCTGGTACAGAAGATTCTGCACATTGGGACACGTGCGTGTGTGCACCGCAACACCGCGTCCCCGTGTGATGTAACCGATGATTTCGTCGCCGGGAATAGGGTTGCAACACTTCGCGCGATATACCAGCAGGTCATCCTGGCCTTTGACGATAAGCGGCGCCTCACCGAAGCCCAGCATGCGCTTGACGGTTTTAACCAATGTGGGCTTGGCATCGGGAGCTTCGACTTCCGTAGGCTTGTTCGGCTCGCCCAACACGCGGGTAAGAATCTGACGCGCCGAATATTTTCCAAAACCTACAGCGGCATACAAATCTTCAATCTTCGACAGGCCATGATCGGTGGCCACCTTGAGCAGATCTTCTTCGGGAATTTTTCGAAGACTGCGATCGAAATGGCGCGCTTCGTTTTCGAGCAGTTTCCGCCCCATCTCCGTGGCTTCCTGGCGCTCTTCGTTGTTGATCCAGTGACGGATTTTGCTTTTCGCGTGCGAAGACTTGACGAAGCTCAGCCAGTCGCGATTGGGGTGGTGGCCCTTCTGCGTCAGAATCTCCACGACATCGCCGCTGGTAATTTCGTGACGCAGTGAAACCATCTGCCCGTTTACCTTCGCCCCGGTGCATTGGTGGCCAACTTCCGTGTGCACCGCGTAGGCAAAGTCCACCGGTGTCGCGCCGCGCGGCAATTCCAGGACTCGCCCTTTCGGAGTAAACGCATAAACTTCAACGGGAGCAAAATCCACTTTCAGCGTCGACAGGAATTCGCCAGGTTCTTCCAGCTCCTGCGACCATTCGATTAATTGCCGCATCCAGGTGATGCGCTGCTCGTCGTCCTCGGAGCCCGGCCGCCCACCCTTGTATTTCCAGTGCGCAGCTACGCCTTCTTCCGCGATGCGATGCATTTCCTGCGTGCGAATCTGCACCTCGAGGGGTTGCCCACCGTGCAAGACCGTAGTGTGCAGCGACTGATACAAATTCGGTCGCGCCATGGCGATGTAATCCTTAAATCGTCCGGGCACCGGATGCCAGATGTGATGCACAACGCCAAGCGCTGCATAGCAACTGCGCTCGCTATCGGTGATCACGCGTACGGCCAGCAAGTCGTACACCTGCTCCAGTCGGCGTTCCTGCCGCACGAGTTTCCGGTGCAGGGAATAAAGACCCTTCACACGAGCTTCCAGCTCCGCTGGAATACCGCTCTCCACCAATTTTGTCTGGATAGTGCTTTGCACCTCATCGAGAAACTTGCGATGAATTTCCGCTTTGTCCGCCACTTCTTTCTGCAGCGCCATGAAGGCTTCGGGTTCCAGATAGCGGAAGGACAAATCTTCCAGCTCATTGCGAATATTTCCCATTCCCAGGCGATGCGCGATCGGCGCGTAAATATCCAGAGTCTCGCGCGAGATGCGCTGCTGCTTGGCGGACTCGAGGTATTCCAGCGTCCGCATGTTGTGCAGGCGATCGGCCAGCTTCACCAGCACCACGCGAACATCGTTTACCATCGCCAGAAGCATCTTGCGAATGTTTTCGACCTGGCGCGCTTCCGGCGCCATCATGTTTAACCGGCTGATTTTCGTGACGCCTTCGACCAACCGCGCGACCTCGACCCCAAAGCGCTCCTGGATGCGCGATAGCGGAAACTCCGTGTCCTCGACCACATCGTGCAGCAGCGCTGCCGTCAGCGTGGTGGCATCCATGCGCATGTCCGCCAAAATGTGCGCAACTTCCAGCAGGTGGGTCAGATAGGGATCGCCGGAGCTGCGGAGCTGATCGCGGTGGCGTTCCGCGGCGATTTCGTAAGCGCGTCGCACCACCCAGGGGTCTTCGGACGGGCGATTTTTGCGCAGTTTTTCCAGCAATTCTTCAAGGCGTGCATCGAGCTGGCGCTCGGTGCGGTCGCGATGAAAGTGCAGCGGCAGGTTGCTCGGAGTCGGCATGGCCGGCTGGCGGTTACCTCTCTGCGTAAGTGTAACGCAGGCCGAGGTGGCTTGCGAAGTTGCGTCCGGCAAATCGATAACGCCGCAATCGCCAACTCCAACATCCCCGATCACATCACGAGAACATGGTTCTCAACTGGATTAGTCCCCGGAAATAAAAAAAGGGGCATTCGAGTGAATGCCCCTCAACAAAAACAATCGGGTTTAAGCAGGCGTTACGACAATTGTTGTGGTTGGTCCGCGCGCTTTTGCTTGATTTCTTTCACCTTGTCGACCAGATCATCGGCCTGTTTCTGGTAGCTCGCACGCTCGTCGGCGCTCTCCACCATGTCGGCCTTCCGGCGATAAAGCAGGTTCAGATACGCCATACCGTCATCGTAATCAGGCCTGAGCTGAATAGCCTTCTGCAACTGTGCGATACCCTCGTCGACCAGTTGTCCGTCTTTGGCCACATAGTCGGCGCGCACCGCTGCCGGTAGCGGGTCGTTCTCTTTAATCTGCTTGTTGATGTGATCTTTGTTATATGCGGTTCGTACTTCCGCGTTCGCACGGAACGCCAGCGTCCAATCGATCACGCCGATCCAGTAATACGGCTCGGGATCGGTGGGTTTCAGTTCGATATGCTTTTGATGATAAGTCTTGGATTCCTGGAATTTCTGCGGATTAAAGGGCTGGCCGCTCATCTGAAACAGGATCGAACCAATGCCGTCGATCGCGCTCAAATTGTTGGGATCTTTTTCTAGTACACCCTTGAACTCATCGATGGCGGCGTTACCGCGCTTGACGTTTTCGTCCGACGGCGCGCCAGGTATGTATTGGCTTGCGTAAGCCGTTGCCAGATACAAGCGCGCATTCAGGAGGCTGGTATCGAGGTCCTTGGCCTCCTTGAAATCCTCGACGGCCTTATCGTACTGGCCATTCTTGAAATTCGCGACGCCTTTATTCAACAGGTCGCGGGCTTTGAGTTTATTGCACCCCGAAGCACCCGCCCCCAAAATCAATATCGCTGCCAGCCAAACACCGCGGCGAGCCATTGGAACCGATGAAGCATGAGTCATCGAATCATCCATCCCTGTAAGGTGTGACCGAGATGCAGTCCACGCTGATTTCACGTCCGCCCTGCGAGGGGCACCTGCAATTGCTATCTACTGGCCCGCTTCAAGTTTTGCGGTAATTAAACCAACTTTATCGATTCCGGAAGTGCGCATGATGTCGATGGCGCGGGCAACGTCCATGAACAGTACATCGTTCTCGCCTTTGACGAAAGCTACTTTCTCGGCGCGATCCTTAAAAATCTGTTCCATGCGCGGACCCAGACCATCCCAGTTCGTGTCTTCGTTGTTAATTTTCAATTTACCGTTCTGCGCCACCTGCACGACCACCGTCTTGTCGTTCATTTCCTGGTTCTCGTTCTTGTTGGGATTCGGCTGCGGAACGAGTGTGTCCATGCCCTTCGGCGTCAACGGCGTGATCACCATGAAAATGATCAAGAGCACCAACAAAATATCGATCAGCGGAACGACGTTCATTTCCGCCATCGCACCGCCCTTATTTTCACCTACGCTCATTGCCATTGCTGGTCTCCTATTGCCTAAAACTTGCCAGGCCCAACCGTTCAGCGGGGCCTGGAGTCAGCGAGTTACCTAAGCTTTTGGTGGATTGTTCGGGGGAGGAGGCGTTTCACGCGTCTTCGCCCTCTCCGTGAGCAAGCCTAGCTGGTCGACGCCTGCGGAGCGAATTTCGTCCACCACGGCAACCACGTCGCCGTATTTCGCCCGTGCATCGCTGCGTACATAAACCGTCTTGTCCAGGCGATTGGCGATGCGGTCTTTGACTTGGCCGGTGACGTCTTCCTTGTTGATGGCCGTATTTCCAAGGTAGATTTTGCCATCGCGAGTGATCGCGATGATCACGGCATCGTCTTTGTCGGCGTCCTGCATATCGCGTGGCGTGTTGGCGTTAACCATGTCCACGGAAACGCCCTTCTGCAACATGGGCGTGACCACCATAAAGATGATCAGTAGCACCAACATGATATCCGCCATCGGTATCACGTTGGGCGTCGACATCTGGCTCCCAACTGTCGGTTTGTAAGCCATGGACGCTTACTTCCTGGCGCCGCGACGAAGGATGAAGTAGTTAATGAGCTCCATCGAGGAGTTGTCCATCTCCACGTCGAACGCTTCCACTTTGTTCGTGAAGTAGTTGTATGCCCACACTGCCGGCACGGCGACGAGCAAACCAAACGCTGTGGTCACCAGTGCTTCAGCGATACCGCCAGCGACGGCGGACAATCCAGTGGCCTTGCTGGTCTCGATGCCTTTGAACGCGTTCAAAATTCCGACGACCGTGCCGAACAGTCCGACGAAGGGTGCCGTCGATCCGATGGTCGCGAGTGCGGAGAGACCGCGCTTCATTTCCGCGTGCACGATGGCGATGGAGCGCTCCAGACCGCGCTTGGCCGCTTCCACCACGTCGGAATCAGACACCTGCTGCGAAGCTGACTGAAACTCCGACAAGCCGGTGGCGACAACCTTGGCGATGTGGCTCTTCTTGTTACGCTCGGCGATCGCAATGGCTTCGTCCAGCTTGCCTTCCTTCAGCGCTCCGGCAACCTGTTGCACGAAAACACGCGACTGCTTGCGCGCCGCGCTGTACATCAACGCGCGGTCGATCATTACACCGAAAGAATACACAGAAAGTACGAAGAGAATACCTACGACGATGCGAGGCAACGTACTCATCGTCGACCACATGTTCTGCAAGCTCCAGGTGTTGGCACTCGCAGACTGCAGAAATATGGCCGCGTGAACGTACAAGGTGGCTACCATTCGTTTGCTCCTTAAGAGTGTTTGCTAAGACCTTTCTACTCGGCCCGAAACGCTTGTCCCATGACAGGCGCTTACAAACCGTATTACTGGTTTAGAGAGAAAATCACGTCAATCGTGGTGTCTACCTCGACGGGATCGCCGTTCAATTGCGTTGGCTGATAACGCCATTGCCGAACAGCGTCTAGCGCGGCTTGTACCAAGAGCGGATGCCCTGACATCACTTCCAACTGCTCCACCCCGCCATTCTTGCCGATAATGGCATGCAGGCGAACAGTTCCGGAAATGCGTGTCTGGCGCGCCAGCGGCGGGTACAGCGGCTGGACACGATTCAGCAATTTCGCCGCGGTCACGTTACCGCCCTGGCGAATGCGTGTTTGCGCCGGCTTCGGTGGAGGAGGCGCTCCGCCCACGCCGCCGATAACACCGCCAATAACGCCGCCCATCTGGCCGCCGGCAACTCCACCGACGACTCCGCCCTGCATACCCATTGAGCTCATGTCCGGCGCATCTTCTTTAATAATCTTGATGTCCTTCGGAATCACCTTCGGCGCGACCAGCTTCCCAGCGTCCATCAAGTGGACTTGCGGCTTCACGTGGACGATCTGGGCCATCGGAGGAGGCGGCGGAGGAGGCGGAGGCGGAGGGGCAACCAGCAACGTTGCCATCATCGTCTTCGGCAGCGCCTCGGTGTAGATCAGTGGAATTAAAATAAGTACCGCCAGAAAAGCGGTCTGGAAAATCATGGAGAGAACGACTGTCCAGGGCTTGTTCGTGCCCTTTGGGTTCGGGCTCGAGACCACCATTTCTTCAAACATGGTTACTACCTCCTCCCGGCAGGTGCGAGACGCCCTGTGGCGCCCGTACTTACGCGGGTTTTACTACCGGCTGCGGGTCCGGTGCCTGCCGCAACGCCCTGACCGCGCCAGCGATTCCACGCGACCACCAGCGGTGCAGCGATACCAAAACTGGAGTACGTTCCTACCACAATCCCCACCACAAGCGCAAAGGAGAAAGCGCGAAGTACCTGGCCGCCCATAAGGAACAACACCAGCACGGTCAGAAATGTCAGTCCACTCGTCAACAGCGTTCGCGAAAGCGTTTGATTTATGGACTTGTTCACCACGTCCGCAAAGGATTCGCGTCGCAGCAAGCGGTTATTTTCGCGGATGCGATCGAAGATCACGATCGTGTCGTTCATCGAATATCCCACCAGCGTTAACAACGCTGCGATGACCGTCAGCGAAATTTCAAAATGCAGCAGCGACAAAAAACCCACGGTAATCAAAACATCGTGAAATACCGCAAGGACCGCCGCAGCCCCGTACACCCACTCGAAGCGGAAGGCAATATATACCAGCATGCCTGCCAAAGCATAGAGGGTAACTAGAATTGCCTGACGGCGCAGTTCACTGCCCACCTTCGGGCCTACGATCTCCACGTTCCGGATGGCAAACGCACCGAGCGTGTAATTGTCCTTCACCGCCGAAACTACCTGCGGAGTCGCTCCATCGGCTTTTGCCAGGTCGTCAAAATTGGTCAGCACGCCATTCTTGTCGCGGTCGCGGTAATCCAGAATTTTCTTGGCTAGCTGAGAATACCGATCTCCGGCATTGGTGGACAACAGCAATGGGTCGCGTTGCGTCAGAAAAGCAGAGAGTGAAGAAGGAGTCGCTGCATTGAAATCCGGTTTACCCGCGCTGGCCGTTCCATAGATAGTGCCCAAAGCGTTTAAAATTTGAGTTTTGCTGACATCCAGCGCCTGGTCGCCCTGGCCTTTTTGCTCCAGGCTGATGATCACTTCATTGGCGTTCGGGTTGGCGATGTCGCTGATGCTTTGAATTTCGCTATTGCCCAGTCCCTGCGACGCCAGGCCCTTGCGAAGTTGATCGATATTCGGCGGCTGCGCGAAGCGAACGTCCACGTTGGTGCCACCCTTAAAGTCCAGGCCGTAACGGATGCCGCCTTGCGAAATCACCGAGGCAAGTCCCGCCAGCAGCAACACGCCGCTAAGCGCGTAGAAGTACTTCGCCTTACCCATCCAATCAATATTCGGCTGTTTGAATAGCTCGATCATTTCCCGCTTTAGCTTCCCTTCCTTAGACTCCAGAGGGTCCCGGTTTGTTCCCGTCGCGGTGGGTTACAAAACGTTGCACGGAGTCTTGCCCATAACCGTTGTGTTTTGTATCCAGCGAACTGTGTATTACCAGGGTCCTAGTACGGTGTAAAGCCCTCTAGATACTGAGTTCTCCCTGCCTGTCCATCTTGCCCAGGTGATATTGAAAGATGGTTTTCGACACGTAAATGGCCGTGAAGACGTTCGCGATAAGACCGATCGTCAAGGTGATTGCAAATCCGCGAATCGGACCTGTCCCAAACAGAAACAGAAAGAATGCTGAGACCACTGTGGTGACGTGGGTATCGATAATCGTTAGGAATGCCTTGCTAAACCCCGCGTCCACTGCGGAAGCCGCGGATTTTCCATTACGCAGTTCTTCGCGTATGCGTTCGAACACTAGTACGTTCGAATCGACGCCCATGCCGATGGTCAGAATCACACCAGCGATGCCGGGCAATGTCAACACCGCGCTGGCAAGTCCCAAAACCGCGAGCAAAATGAGCAGGTTCAGGATGAGAGCAAGCACGGCATTGGCGCCTGACAGGCGGTAATAAAAGAGCATGAAAGCCATGACCACAAGGAGGCTGAGCACGGAAGCTTGCACGCCGTGGCGAATAGAATCTGCGCCGAGCGACGGCCCAACCGTTCGCTCTTCCAGATATTTGATCGAAGCAGGTAACGCTCCTGCTCGCAGCACCAGCGCCAGATCGTGCGCGGATTCCTGGCTGAAATTGCCTTCAATCATTCCGGAGTCGTCAATCCGTCCGTTAATTACCGGCGCCGAATACACGCGGTGCTCCAGCACAATGGCCATCTGGCGGCCTTTATTCTGTTCCGTGAACGGACCGAAACGGTGCGCGGCATCGCCGGAGAGCGTGAAGTTCACTTCGAATTGTCCCGGGTTGTTGGTGTTGCGATTTTCCGTTGCGCTGCGCAGATCGCGTCCGGTCACTACCGGTGCGCGGCTCAGCAGATACCAGCTCTCCCCAGCATCCGGCGCGCCGGAAGCCGTGCGCGTCTCGGACCGTCCCGGCATCAATTCCGTGTTCGGAGGAAGCACGCCGCCGTGTTTCGCCAGCGCCGCCGATTCCGACGGGTACGTGGTGGGATCTTCCACAAGTTTCAATTCCAACTGTCCGCCCGCCTGAATCACCGCTTTGGCGCGGGTCGGATCGCCTTCGCCCGGCAATTGGACGAGAATTTCGTTGTCCTTGCGGCCATGCAACTGAATGGTTGGTTCGGTCAAGCCCAGTGCGTTGATGCGCCGCTCGATAGTTTCGAGCGACTGCTGCATCGTCTGTTCTTGAATTTGCGCAATCGCGCCGGCCCGCAAAGTCAGCGTATAGCCGGAAGGATCGCCCGCCGTCGGTCCCATATCCCAGACGTTGCCGTATTGCGCGCTCACGATATCCCGAAACGTCGAAAGCTGCGCCGAATCCACGTTGCGCACCAGAATATGCGTGTCGTCCGCGCGGCGAATCTCGTCGTAATGAATATCCTTGGCGCGCAACTGGCTGATCAGCCGGTCGACGGTCTGATCGGTTTCCTGCGCGATGGCTTCCTGCACCTGCACTTGAAGAATCAAGTGCGTTCCACCCTGCAGATCGAGACCCAGCTTGATCTGGTGGTTGAAATTATCCTTAATCTGCTGTGCGGAGGTCGGAAAAGTAGGCGACCCGATCAGCACATAGATGCAGACGAGGATTACAGCAACGATGAATAGTGCTTTCCACTTCAGATTGGGATTCATGATTAGAAGATGAAGCGCATGGCTGGACGGCAGCGAAAATTATTTTGCATCGTCCGGCGCCTCCACCTGGGCAATCGCCGAACGCGCGACGCGAATTTTAACCTGCGGTTCCGTGGCGATTTTCAAGATCACCGAATCGCCGTCGAGCCCGTTTATGGTCCCGTAAATCCCGCCACTGGTGATCACCCGGTCGCCGGCTTTAACGGCCGCCAGCATTTCCGCAACTTTCTTGCGCTGGCGCTGCTGCGGCATGATCACCATGAAATACATGATGCCGAACATCAGTCCCAGAGGAATCAGAAAACTGCCGAAGCTTCCGCCGCCTGCCTGAAAAAACGTCGCCAAAATCATGGTTCTTAAAATTGATCCCTTCTCTTACTCGCGCTATGCGGACTCGGGCCGCAAGAGCGCCACCAAGGATACCCTAAAAGACAGAAAAAAAAGTCGCCGCGGCTATTTCTCCGCTGCGATACCCGCCATTCTCTTGGATGGTAGCGGCCCGATAACGCGGCCTTTAAAGCCGCCTGCTGGCCTCACCGCCCAGCATCTGGCCGCCCCTCTTTTAGCTTACTGGCTGGCGTTCAAGCAGGACCTGCAGTATACCGCGCACGCATGTCTATTGAGAATTTTGCGAGATTCCCAAACTCGATAGCCTCGCGGATTTGCCCCATTATGTCAAGGTAAAAGTGGATATTGTGATGGGTTGCGAGCATCGCCGCCGTGATTTCTCCCGCGAGAAAAAGATGCCGCAGATACGCTCGTGTGTAGCGCTTGCAAACACTGCAACTACAACTCGGATCGATCGGCCTGCTGTCCTCCGCGTAGCGCGCATTCTTGATAATGACCCGGCCTTCGCTGGTGTACAAACACGCGTGCCGCGCCGCGCGCGTGGGCAATACGCAGTCCATCATATCGATCCCCAGCGCCACGTAATCGGCAAGTTGTTCCGGCCTGCCGACCCCCATCAAATATCGCGGCCGATCTTTCGGCAGTAGTGCAGTCACCTCGCCCGCCATTTCGCACGTCACATCATGCGGCTCACCCACGGCGAGCCCGCCCACCGCATACCCCGGAAAATCCAATTCCAATAGTTGCCGCGCGCTCTCCCGGCGCAGGTCCGCGAACGTCGCACCCTGCACGATGCCGAATTGCCATTGCTTCTGCTGGCCACTGCCCGGATTTTGGTTTGTCTGGAAATACGCCTTCGCGCGTTTTGCCCATAAAGTCGTACGCACCAGCGCGGCCTCTGCCTTGTCGCGCGGCGCCGGCGTCTCGATACATTCATCCAGCACCATCGCGATGTCCGACCCCAGAGCGAGTTGAACCTCAGCGGCTTTTTCGGGAGTCAACAGATGCTCTGAGCCATCGAGATGCGAGCGAAACTTTACGCCCTCGTCGGTTATTTTTCGGAAGTCCGAAAGGCTGAATACCTGGTAGCCGCCGGAGTCCGTAAGGACGGCACCCTGCCAGGACATGAACCGGTGCAAGCCGCCCATTTTTTGGATCAATGCATGCCCAGGCCGCAAATAAAGATGGTAAGTGTTCGCGAGGATGATGCCCGCGCCGAGCTCTTCCAGCGCTTCGTGGCGTAGAGCTTTGACGGTTGCGGCGGTTCCCACCGGCATGAATACCGGCGTCTCGATCGTACCGTGCGGTGTAGTAAGCGTTCCACGGCGTGCATCAGTCGCACCCGTGGCATCAATCTTTTTTACCGTAAAGGAAAAACTCACTGTGGCAGTTTACCAGCAGCGCGGTTAGAACATCGCCCATGCGACTTTACCGAGCACCCAGACTCCCCAGATGCCAAATACCGTCAGGAATGCACTGCCGGGCTTTATTTTTTTCGGATTGGCCGCGGAAAAGCCGATGGCGACTAGCGCGAGGCTCCAGATCCAGAATACTTCCAGCGACTGCCCCAGCGCTTCGAGCCAGCGCGGCGCGCCGTCCGGCAAAAATGCCGACACGCTGCTTGCCAGAAAATGTTCCGGGTCCACATCGCCGCGCGGCTTGATCAGCAAAATCACAATCGCCAACACGCTGCTGATGATCAACGGCACAAACGCGTGCGACGTGATGGCAAAAGATTTGTTGAAGCCAAGCGCGGCGCCTGTAAAAAGCTCGAACGCTCCCCAATACACCAGCGCCACAATCAAAATGCTGATCGCCACACCCAGCAGGCCGAACGCAAACGCAAGTTTCGGGGCGTACGCGACTTGTTTATCGAGCACTTCATCTTTCTGCGCCTGCGACATTTGATCGAAACGTGCGCTCTTGCTCATCTGCCGTTCAAAAAAACTGCGCCAGTCTGTTTTCTGGCCCAATAGCCCGCCCACGACTACGCTCAACAAAGAAAGCAACAGAAACGGCGCGACCCAGGTAGGCCGCCGCGCAATATCCGCAAATGTTTGCTTTGGACTAACAATCACGCCCGTGATTCGACCGACTGGACTGATTTCTGTCTCCGGTTCAGGCACGGACATGGGAGCACTGGACATTGAACCTCCTTCATGAAAACGCGCACATCATAGTTGGAGATGCAGATGAGTGCCAGCTAATAGACCAAACTTAGGCGCCCGAAAGCGCCGGCACCGCGGAAAGCAGCTCCCGCGTGTACTCGTGGGTAGGATGGTGCAGCACTTGTTCCGCTTCGCCCACCTCGACAAAACTCCCCGCGCGCATCACCGCAATGCGTGTGGCCAGTTGCGCCACTACCGGCAAACTGTGCGAGATGAATACGTAGGTGAGCCCGAACTCACTCTGCAGTTCCTGCAAAAGCAGTAACACCTGCGCTCCCACCGAAACATCCAGCGCCGAAACCGGTTCGTCCGCCACAATCAGCTTCGGCCGCAAAATCAACGCTCGCGCAATTCCAATCCGCTGACGTTGGCCCCCGGAAAATTCGTGCGGATAACGACGCATCGCATCGCTGCCAAGCCCCACACGCTCAAGAATTGCCGCGCTGCGTTCGCGTCGCATCGTCCCGGACAGTTTCGGCTCATGAACAGCCAGCGGCTCGCCAACAATTTCTCCTACCCGCATGCGCGGATCGAGCGAAGCAAACGGATCCTGAAAAATCATCTGCATCTCGCGCCGCTGGGAGCGCAACTCTGCGCGTCCGAGCGCCATCAATTCGCGCCCGTCAAACACAATCGCGCCGCCATCCGGCTCGATTAGCCGCAGCAAGATCCGCGCCAGCGTGGTCTTTCCGCAACCGCTCTCGCCAACCACCGCAAACGTCTCCCCGCGCGCAACGGTAAAACTCACATTGTTCACAGCAACAAAGCGTGCCCCCTCCGCGTCACGCGCAAATGCGCCACCGCCGCGGCGATAGCTTTTGCTCAGCGCCCGTACTTCAAGAAGGCTGGGGATCACATCCTCCATCGAGATTTCAGCCGGCGGTGAACTCCACAGAAGGAATTGTCACCGTGATTTTTGCGCTGCTTCATCGCAAGTCTTGCGTCACTTCTTCGCCGACCAGAACACATCGCGCCCCATGCATGTAACCCGCTGCGCGTAGCTCAGGAACCGCAGCCTGGCACTGCGGCAGTCGCACCGGACAGCGCGGTTCAAACGAGCAGCCCGGAGGCAGCGCAGAGAGTTGCGGCACGGTTCCCGCAATGGGAGCAAGCTTCCCGCGAACCAGTGTAGGCGACGCTGCGATCAATCCTTGTGTGTACGGATGCCGTGGCACTCCCAGCACCTCGCCAACCGGACCTTCTTCCACGATGCGTCCCGCGTACATCACCGCCACGCGATCGGCCACGCGCGCGACCACCCCGAGGTCGTGTGTAATAAACAGCAACCCCAGCCCAAGCCTTCGCCGCAGCGTGTCCAGCAGTTCCAGAATTTGTTTCTGCACCGTAACGTCGAGCGCGGTCGTCGGCTCATCCGCGATCAGCAATCGCGGCTTGGTCAGTGGCTCACCTGCCACGCGATGCTCCAGCGGCGTGGTTTCGACCGAAGGATCGCTCACACCAGCCGCAATCGCCATCGCAATCATTACGCGCTGCCGCAGTCCGCCGGACAACTGGTGCGGAAACTGTTTGCTGCGAATCGCCGGCTCCGGCACCGCGGCAAGCCGCAGCGCCTCCAGCACCCAACGATGCACATCCTGCGCGTTCATTTTTGTGTGATGCGCTTGGATTGCTTCCGCTATCTGGTCGCCGACGCGCATCACCGGATTCAGCGAAGTCATCGGCTCCTGAAAAATCATGGCGACATCCAGCCCGCGAAGCCTCCGCCAGCGCGACTCATCTAATCTTGCCAAATTCTGCGGCTCCGCATTCGCGGGAGTCAGAACCGCTTCGCCACCCGTTTTCGCGCCCGGCGGCAATAAGCCCATCAACGCCAGCGCCAGCATAGTTTTTCCGCTGCCAGATTCGCCCACTAATCCCAACGAGTCTCCCGCACGGATGCGCAGAGACACTTCGTTCACCGGGCGCACCCATCCCCGGGCCGTGGGCAGGTCCACCGTCAGCGCGCGAACATTGAGCAGTTCGCTCATGCGGTCATGATAGACACGAACTCGCCGTCGCGAAACACGAACTTAGCCGCGATTTCCACACGAATCGAAAGTGAGTTGCCGAATCGGAGGTGGAACTAACGCTGCGAAATTGGAATCACGAATTTCAGCGCGGTGTGGGTAACGGAAAATCCAACGACCTTTATGTCTTTCAGTCCTGCGGCGCGTCCAGCGTCCAGCACATCGCTTTCCGTAATCTTCAACTGCCCTTTGGGATAAACGATCCACAACGCCGTCGCACCCCGCATGGCTTTTGCGATTTTGCCAAGTTGCGCGAGCCCCTTCAGTGTCTCGGCCTTCAAGAAAATCCATTCCGTGTCCGGCTGCACTTTATCGTAGGAAACAGCCTTGGTACGATCGTCAAGTTCGCTGAGGAAGTTATCACCCGGGTTTCCAAAACCAATGAGCGCGACTTTGGCACCGTTTTTTACTCCTAATTTTTCGATTCGAGACTTCGGATGCAGAATCTTCTCGCGCCACTTTTCCGCCGCGGGGCCTAACTCGAAAACGGCCAATCCATCGGCCGTTTTCAACTCCAAATTCCCTTGCGTGACCTTGATCGATTGAATCGTCGTAAATGGAATTTTCAATCGAAAATCGCCGCGAAATATAATTTCGCTGGTCTCCAACAGCGCTTTGCCTTCGCACTGCTGCTTGCCGAATCGCGCCCGGCATTTCAATTCATTGCCCATAACGTATTGCCCCTCCGCTCCGCGTCTAACCATCCACGTTAAATTTCCGATACGCGCGGGATCATCTGAAATTTTCACCGCTGCCCCAATAGTAAACTGTTTGCTTCCATGTCAACCGCAGCCGCGACCGCAAAACGAGTGGATTGGACGCTGATCTGGGCGCAGCGCGGCTTCCGCTATTTCTTTGCCGCCATGTTCGTCTCACTTTTCGGCAGCGGCATGAACTTCGCGGGCGTGAGCTGGTACATCCTGGCGTCCACGCATTCCACCGTGAAAGTCAGCCTGCAAGTTATCGTGGTCACGCTTCCCGGTTTAATTATCCCGTTCATCGGTGGTGTGCTGATCGACCGTTTCGACCGCCGCTACCTGGGCATAGCGCTCGACTTCGTCCGCGGCGTCGCAGTGCTGGCAACCGCGTCCATCGCCTGGCGCGGCCATCTGCAACTCTGGCATCTGTATTTCATGACGCTAATCACCGGCATCGGCTCTGCAATGTATTGGGCGACCGTGAATGCATTGGTACAGGAAGTAATTCCGCCAAGCCAGTTCACCGGAGCCAGCGCTGCTGTGCTTATCGCGGTGCAGAGCGGCATGTTGATCGCCGGCTCCTTCGTCGGATTCGTGTATGACCGCGCAGGCATCGCCGGAATTCTGGCCATCGACGGCGCCACTTATTTCGTCTCCGCATATTGTTTGTACCGCGTACGCCATGGTTACGTTTCTCCGCGCGACCGCCAGAAAGTTTCGCGCCAATTTTCCGAAGCTACCGAAGCGACCGCTCAGGCGCTCTCTGGTGGTGAAAATCCCGAGGTCGCGGAAGCCGGCCTTTCACTTGCCGTCTACGCCGACCTGCGTGAAGGTTTTCATTACTTGAAGCAGCAGCCGGTGGTCCGCGCGCTCGGCTTCACGCATTCCATTCTGATGGCCGGCGTCGTCAGCGGGAACGTAGTGCTTGTGGCGTTGACCAGCGATATCCTCCACGCCGGCGCGCGCGGATTGGGTTATCTGGAAGCGGGATGGGCTGCCGGCGCGATTATCGGGGGGCTGATCGCTACGCAGCTTCGTCAGACTGCGCGCCTTACCATCTACATCGCCGCGTTTGCCGCGATGGCGCTTGGGCACGTCGCGGCTCCCTTCGTCGCCATTCTTCTGGCCGCGTCGCTTCTCCAGGGCATGTTCGGATTTTGTCGCGCATTCGGCGGCGTTGTCGCGCAATCCTCACTGTTGACCATCGTGCCCCGCCATTTCATGGGCCGCACGCAATCGGCAATGGCCATCGTGACCACCGCTGTGCAACTGGCCATGTGCGTCGCGCTGGGCTGGGTGGCGGAAAGGATGGGCATCATCGCCGGTTATGCTTTGCTGGCGCTGCTCTACGCGGGTGCCACGCTCACCGCGTTTCGCGCGCGGCAGTTGTTGCAAAACGTGCGCTAGAGGTAGTCTGGCAATGGAAGGCAAGCCCTGGAAATAACGACGATCACGCCATTCCTGAAATATTTTGCTAACGTGCGCGAACGTACCATGCGCGTCGCGCGTTGCGTTCCGCCGGACAACGTGAACTGGACCTGCGCACCGGGAAAATTTACGCTCGGCGATCTGTTGCGCCACATCGCCATCGTAGAGCGTTACATGTTGCGGAAAATGTCCAGAATCGGCCACGCCGTTACGTCAGCCACGGAAGCGAAATTGCCGCAAACTATGAAAGTATCTTGTCGCTCACGCAGCGCCTGCACGCCGAGTCTATGGAAATTTTTGCGAGATTAACTGACGAAGACCTGCTGCGCAAATGCACTACGCCTGCAGGCGGCGAAATCCAAACATCCAAATGGTTGCGCGCCATAGTCGAGCACTAGGTGCATCATCGCGGCCAAATTTATTTATACCTTGGAATGCTTGGCGTGCCGACGCCCCCGCTCTACGGCCTTACCTCGGAAGAAGTGCACGCCCGCAGCCGCGCGGAGTAAAAGCTACGAGCCAACTAACTCCGGCGGCACTTCACTCGTAACCCGCGCCTCAGCCTGCTGGGCGATTTCGGCTTTCGCGCCTTCTGGCGACGTCAAATTTTTCTGCGCCAGCAAATCCACCGCCACGTGATACAGCTTGGCACGCAGTTGGTAACGTTCATTGGCTCGCGTAATGTACCGCACCGCCAGTTCGATGCCGCCAATCACCGGCCTTACGTTTATCGCTGGCGCAGCGGAAAGTACGCTCATGTCGCGCGAACGTGCCGCTCGCTGCCATTCTTTTTCGGCTAGGCCGGCGCTTTCCGCGGTAACTTCCAATACTTTTTTCTGAATAGCATCCACAATCGGGAAGGGATCTTTGCCCGCTGGTAACACGATCTGTAGTTCGTCCCACAGCCATTGGCCCGAGGTCGAAAAATTAAAGTAGTGCCCCTCGATAGCGAAACTGTTCGTAAACGTCACGCGCCGTCCCGTGGGATGGCCTGAATCCGTCCAGTTGCCCGTCTCCAGCAGCACCGTGTGAAACATTCCCAATTCCACCACTTCCCCGCTGACACCGTTGATCTCCACCCAGTCTCCCAGGCGAATTCCGTTTCTGCCCATCAACACGAACCAGCCCACGAAGCTGACGATGAAATCTTTCAGCGCCACGGTCAGGCCCGCGCCTGCAAGCCCCAGAAATGTACCCAGCTGTCCCGGCGGCCCAAAAATCACCAGCAGAATCAGCAGTACCGCAAAAATTTGCAGCGTCAGGCGCGTTACCGCCCGCAGCGTATCGACCTGGCGGCGCGCCAGCGGTAGTTTCCCCAGCAAACGGTCGAGCCAGGTGCTGAAAAAAATCGCTACCAGCAATATCGATAAAATTACCGTCGCGCCCCATATCGCCAGCCGCATGGTGCTGCGCTGTTTCGCGGAGACCACCGCGATCCATTTTTCGTATACCCCAGCTATTTCTTTGTACGATTCGATGCGCTTGTCGAAGGTCGCTAGTTCACTCTGTTGCGCGGAGCGTTCTTTGGTAGCTTTCACCACTACTCTTGCAAGCTCGTGACTTGGTGTCGCGGCTTTCGCGGAACCGGCTCTCGACTTTGCAGGGTTCACCGCGGTTGCTGTGTTAACGCTCGCCTGACGGGTCGCTTCCGCGGCACTGGCCTTTTTTTCGCCAACCTGTGCGACCAGCGTGTCATGTTTCACGGATAGCGAAGCCGCCGCCGCAAGAGCATCCTGCTGCGCTTGTGCCAGCCGCGCGTGCTTTTGATGTAAAGCAAACCACTGCTGCAATCGGTGAACTAATCCGCCAGGTACCGGCGCATTCGCTGCGATCGCACTGGCCGCGGGAGTGTCGTGCATGGCCGCTTCATGCTCCTGAACCATGGCCTGAATTCGCCCCTGGGGATCGCCGCCCGCCCGAATCAAGTCCTGCTTCGCATCGTCAACTTCATCCTGATCCAATTCCTGTTGCGCTTTGGCTATCTCTAACTCGTCCGCGCGGGCAATTTTCTTTTCGCCTTCCGCTTGGGCCTCCGCCGTGGTCAGACGCGCAACCTGTGCCTTATCGTTTTCCAAAGAAGATTGCGCCTCCGTCAGGCGAGTTTGCAGTTCTCGCGCGTCGCTGCTGAGAGTCGGCGGATGCTGCGCGGCATTGCGCAACGCCGAAGCAAACGCCAGGTCCACTTCATGATCCGCGAGGCGTAGCGCTTCGCGCGCGAAAGGTTGTTCGTCCTCGCCGTTGGCCAGCACCGCCAGTCGCTGTGCAGTTGTCAACGGCGACTGGTCCACCAGACCGTTTTGCGTCCCGAAGGACCTGTCCGGCGCGTTGGCTGCCGTCGTTTGCGCCGGTTGACTGGTGCGAAATAATCCATAAGCGGCCGCTGCCAGGAGTGCCACCAGAAAAAATGCCGCAAATTCTTGTCGTTTGCTCATAAGGGTCTCTTCATTGCCATTTTAATATGGGCGATGGACTGCGGGTTGATGGAGATGAGTGGCGTTTCCTTGCCGAAACCCGAGTTTTATAGCGCCAAGAGGAAAACACTGGCCGCATCGCTTTTAGGAAAAATTCGCCTTAAGAAATTAAAACGCCCCCAGAAATCGGAGGCGTTTTAATTCCCGATGTCGCACTTTTCTATAAATAATCTCGCGAGGGCCCTTCCAAAAACGCGCGCAGCTTGCGCGAACGCGAAGGGTGCCGCAGCTTGCGTAGCGCTTTAGCTTCAATCTGCCGGATCCGCTCGCGTGTGACCGCAAACGATTGGCCGACCTCTTCCAACGTGTGTTCGCTGCCGTCATCCAGCCCGAAACGCATCTTGATGACTTTTTCTTCGCGCGGCGTCAGCGTCTTCAACACCGAAGACGTTTGCTCTTTCAAATTCAGATTGATAACCGCATCCGACGGCGACACCACCGCTTTGTCTTCGATGAAATCGCCGAGATGCGAATCCTCTTCTTCTCCGATCGGCGTTTCCAGCGAAATCGGCTCCTGCGCGATTTTCAAAATCTTGCGCACCTTGGAAACCGGAATGTCCATGCGCTTGGCAATTTCTTCGCTGGTCGGTTCGCGTCCCAACTCCTGCACCAACTGTCGGCTCGTGCGCACCAGTTTGTTGATCGTTTCGATCATGTGCACCGGAATACGAATGGTGCGCGCCTGATCGGCAATAGCTCGCGTAATGGCCTGCCGAATCCACCACGTCGCGTAGGTTGAAAACTTATATCCGCGGCGCCATTCAAACTTGTCGACCGCTTTCATCAGCCCGATGTTGCCTTCCTGAATCAAATCCAGGAACTGCAATCCGCGGTTGGTATATTTCTTCGCGATGGAAACCACCAGGCGCAGGTTGGCTTCGATCAATTCTTTCTTGGCTTGCTCCGCTTCCGCTTCTCCGCGGTGGATAAACGTCAGCGTGCGCTTCAGTTCCGTCAGCCCGACTTCGCTGGCTTCCTCAATATCCTTCAGCTCACCGCGGCGGTTGCGCAATTCCTTGCGAGCTTCAAAGGCCACGTCGCCCTTCGCGACGTCCGCGCGCCGTTCCAGCCGGCCCGCTTCGCGCTCCAGCGACTGCAGCCGCTCAACCGTGCCGCGCATCTTGTCGATCAGCCGCTTCTTCTCGAAGGGATTGAAAACGATCGCGCGAATCGCCACGGAAATTTCCACGCGTGTGCGCGCCACATCCCACTTGGCGTGAATGTACGGTTTCTTTTTCGATTTGGCGGTTTTGTCGAGCTTTACCGCCTGCTTCAGCGCGGTTTCGTACAGCTTTGCAATCTTGTCGATATACTTCAGCGTTTGCTTGGTCTTGTTGGCGATCTTCTCTTCGGTCAGCTCTTCATCGTCGAAAACCACGATCTCTTTAATAGAGCGCGCGCCCTTGCGCAAATCCTCGCCAACCGCGATCAGTTCCTTGATTACAATCGGAGACCGCGTGATCGACTTCATCACCACCAGTTGCCCGCGCTCGATGCGCTTGGCGATGGTCACTTCGCCTTCGCGCGTCAGCAGCGGCACCGTGCCCATTTCGCGCAGGTACATGCGCACGGGATCGTTGGTCTTTTCCAGTGAGCCCGGCGTCAGGTCCAGCTCGCCGTCTTCGCTGTGCGTTTCTTTTTCGACCACTACGTCGTGATCGCCGCCCGGTTCCGCGGAAACTTCCACTGCGCGCGCCGCCTTGGCGGACGCGGCATCCTCGTAGATCTCGATGCCGTTACGCTCAAATGTCGTCAGCAGATCGTCGATTTCTTCCGACGAATGTACTTCCGCTGGAAGCGAATCGTTTACTTCGTCATACAACAGGTAACCGCGCTCTTTGCCGACGGCGATGAGCTGGCGTACTGCATCATATTTTTCTTCAAGACCTACTGCCGCCACGAATTACCTCCCGCAGTACCAGCAACCAATTTCGATCAATTTTGTATGTCCGCTAAATCAGACAGGTTGGCGCAATCCTCGGGGATTTCCCCTGAATACCGCTCGAATTGTTTGTGAAATCCACCGCGCCACAACACTTCGCTTGCCGCTCGTCCGTGCGTTGCCCACTCCGCACGCTACCGCGCCGCCGCCTGTAAATACATCTGTTAAGATGCGTTTAGGGGCAAAAAAGTTACGCGCGAAACCCTATTACGCTACACGTTTAACTCTGGTCGCGTCAACGTTTAATTGTCTAAAAGGCTCGCCAGAATACCTCAATTTCACCGCTTAAGCGGAATCTTCCACAGATTATCCTGCAAGCCTTCATCGTCCCGCCGCCAAACGCCGCATCAAGTCCTGCTTTTTCTCGAGCAGACTCCGTAATTCTCCGGCTGGCGGGTTAGCCTCAATGCTCCTCTGCACATCCGCCAGCGTCCGCTCTGCCTGCCGGTTTTGCAACGATTCGATGCAGCTTGCCGCCTCTTCCCGCGTCAATTGACTACCTTCCTCGAAAAGTATCTCAAACAGCATCCGCCGGTCGCGCTCTTCCAGGCCCGCGGCAATCTCCGTCGCATCCACCGCGCCATTTTCCAGGTTCGCCGCAATCAACGAGGCGAAAATTTTTTCCGTCTCCAGCCCTACGCACAATCCTTCGTTCTGCAGTTGCTCGGCTATGTCGTGCCGGAATTCATCGGCTTCGGCCAGCATGCGGATCAATATTCGCTCGACGGGTTTCGCGGCGCGCCCCACCAGTTCCGGCTGCAACTTCAATTCGCTGCGGCGTTCGGCTGCGGCTTTGCTCAGCGCCGCTCGTAACACTGGCTCTTCCAGCCGCAGTTGTTGCGCAATGCGCGTGGCCCATTCCGAACGCAACAACCGGTTCGGCAGCTTCTGCACATACGGCAAAAGAAAATTCACCGCGCGAAGCTTTCCTTCGCCGGTCGAAAGATCCATGTTTCGCGCGCGCGCGATCAGATAATCCACATATGGCGGCGCCTCTTTCAGAAGCTTGGTATACAATTCCGCGCCCATTTCCCGAATATAAAGGTCCGGGTCAGCATTTCTTTTCTTCCCGGATGCATCGCCATCCTTCGCGCTCACCGGCGGCAACGCCAGCACGCGCACTTCGAAATCGTGCTCCAGCAAAAGTGAAATGGAGCGCTCCGTCGCGGCCTGGCCTGCGGTGTCCGGGTCGTAATTTACAATTACGCGTTTTGTAAATCGTCCCAGCAGCTTGATCTGCGGCTCCGCAAGGCTCGTGCCGCAACTCGCCACCACATTGCTGATTCCCGCTCGCGCCACCGCAATGGCGTCCAGATACCCTTCCACCAGCACCGCAAAGTCCGCTCGCCGCAGCGCATCCTTCGCGCGGTCCAGGTGATACAACACATTGCTCTTCGAATAAATCGGCGTTTCCGGCGAGTTTAAATATTTCGGTTGATCGTCGCCCAGCGCGCGGCAACCGAACGCCACGATCTTTCCCGATTCATTCGCGATGGGAAACGTAATCCTGCGACGAAAGCGATCGAACATCCGCCCGCTCTGGTCGCGTGAAACCAGTCCCGACTCGTTCAGCACCGGGTCCTTGTATTTTGCTTTCAGGAATCGCAGCAGCGTATCTCCGCCGCTCGGCGCGTAACCGATTCCGAATCTGTCAATCGCATCCTTATCCAAGCCGCGGTCTTCCAGGTACGCGCGCGCCGCTTTTCCTTCCGCCGTGCCCGTCAGTTGCCGCACAAAAAAAGTCTGCGCCTCTCGGTGCATCTCCACCAGCAAAGTGCGGTGCTGATTTTCTTTGCGTTCCTCCGGAGAACGTTCCTTCGCTCTCGGAATGGCGATGCCGCATTTCTCTGCGACGATGCGTATCGCCTCCGGAAAAGCGCACTTGTCCATCTCCATCACAAATTTGAAAACGTCTCCGCCCTTGCCGCAGCCGAAACAGTGATAAATCTGCTTCACCGGGTGCACCGCGAACGACGGCGACTTCTCTTCGTGAAACGGGCACAACCCGGTGAAATTTTGCCCGCTCTTTTTCAGCCGCACATACTCGCCCACCACGCGGACGATGTCCGCCTGCTGTTTCACGCGGTCCGCGAATGATCCGGCTTCTGCCATCAGGCTCGCAGTTCCACAATGGTCACGGCCTTGCCGCCCCGTTCCTCGGTCTCAAAACTCTGCCGCTCCACCAGCGGATGCTTCGCTAAAAATTGCGCCAATCCCTTGCGCAGCGCGCCCGTGCCATGTCCGTGAATAATTCGCACGCGCGAGCGATTCGCCAAGGCTGCGTCATCCAGAAATTTGTCCACTCTCCCGCTCGCCTCTTCGACGGTGCAACCGATCAGGTTGATTTCCTCGGTCCCAACTACTTCGTTCGACTGCGTGCGCACCGTGACGGTGCCTTTTGTCGGCGTGCCAGCAGCCGCCTCGCCTTCTATGCCGATTATTTCGTCCAGCGCCACCTTCATGCGCAGCGGACCCGCTTCAATCTCCGCCGAAGATCCATCCACGCGCCGCAG
>JRHI01000656.1_pt1 | contig 35504 bp, 29 predicted proteins | sample 215371 | NCBI WGS metagenome assembly JRHI01 (sample SAMN02929681, study PRJNA255918) | sediment metagenome | biome: cave system; feature: Ice Cave; material: Sediment; isolation source: sediment from deep within a dark volcanic ice cave with no known source of... ...
GAGCGCCCGCGAATCAGCGCTCACCACCGACACGCGACGCTTCACCCTCCATGACCGCGCAAGGAGGTGGTTACCCAGTGAACGTGCGAGCCCGCGCATCGCTCAAACGCCGCGGCGAGCACGCGCTCACGCATCGTGATGCCATGCAAACCGGCCGCTCTCGTCTTGCACCGGCGACGGGAGCAGCATACGATCCTTCCTTTGAATGGAATGACTGCCGTGCGCCGAAGCGTAATTTTGTTGACGATTGCCGCAGCGCTTACCCTGTCGGCGGGCACCGCCGATGCGGTCACCTGCTACATGCTGTTCGACCGTTTCGACAACGTCGTTTATCGCAACACGGTGTCGCCGATCGATCTCTCCGATCAGGGCGCGGCGGCAAGGGCAGCCTTGCGTCAGCGCGGCGAATACCTGTTGGTGATGGATTCGGATCGCTGCCCGCCGGTCACGTTCGTATTCGGAGGGGCCGGTTCCAAGACGCTTTCGATCGATGAAACCGTCGGCGGATTTCCGGCCGAAAACCCGCCCGCAGGCCGCGCCTCCAGTCCGCGGCCCCGCCGAGGTTCAAGCGTCGCGCCCGCCGCGCCGTCCGCCGATCGACCCCCACCCGCCCCTTCCAAGTAGTCGCCATAGAGCAGGCGGTCCGGACGTCGAGATCGTCAGCCTCCACATGCTCCACGCCTTGGGAAGTCCGTGACGCTGCGCTACGATCTGCACTGCCACTCGACCTATTCCGACGGTCTGCTCAAGCCGACGGAAGTCGCCCGAAGGGCGGGCGCGCGCGGCGTCGACGTGCTGGCATTGACCGATCACGACGAGACTAGCGGACTGGCCGAAGCGCGCACGGCCGCGAAGGAAGCGGGAGTGCGCCTCATCGACGGCGCCGAGCTCTCGGCAAGCTGGCGTGACATCACGCTGCACGTCGTGGCGCTCGGCATCGACCCCGACTGCGCCGCCTTGCGCGAGGGTCTAGAGACCATACGGGCCGGCCGCACGCATCGCGCGCAACGCATGGGTGAAGAGCTTGGCGCCGCCGGCATCGCCGATGCGTACGCCGGCGCGATGAAGTTCGTCACCAGCGCCCGACTGGTCAGCCGCACCCATTTTGCCCGGTTCCTGGTCGAGGCCGGACATGCGCGCGACACCCGGGATTGCTTTCGGCGCTACCTGGTTCGTGGCAAACCGGGCTACGTGGCGCATGAATGGGCAACGCTCACGAAGGCAATCGGGTGGATACACGCGGCAGGTGGCCAGGCGGTACTCGCGCATCCAGGTCGGTACGAGGTCCACGGGAAGATGCGCGAGCTGCTCGCGGAGTTCCGCGACACCGGAGGCGATGCCATCGAGGTAGTATCGGGCAGTCACACGCCGGCCCAATACACGGAATTCGCGCGCTACGCGCGCGTCTTTGGCATGTTGGCGTCGTCGGGGTCCGACTTTCACGGGCCGGGCGAGAGCTGGGCCGATCTGGGCGACATGCCACCTTTGCCGGCGGGCGTGACGCCGGTGTGGAAAGACTGGTGAGCCTGCTCGCGCCGCGCACGGTGTTTTTTGTCTCGGATCGCACCGGGATCACTGCCGAGATGCTCGGCAACAGTCTGTTGTCGCAATTCGAGGGCCTCAATTTTCAACGCCGCACGATTCCATTCGTCGATACCCCGGAGAAGATCGACGATGTGCTGCGCCGGATCGACGAGACGGCGGCGGCCGAGGGCCGACGTCCGCTGGTCTTCAGCTCGATCGTCGACGAAGTCATGAGCGCGCAGCTGGGACGCGCCAACGCCATGGTGCTCGACCTGTTTCAGGTATTCATCGCGCCGCTCGAAGCGGAGCTTGCCGCGAAGTCGTCGCACGCAGCGGGCCGATCGCACGGCATCGCCAACAGTCACGAATATTTCGCGCGCATGGAAGCGATCAACTTCACGCAGGCGCACGACGACGGTGCCACGACGCGCGAGCTGGCCAAGGCGCAGGTCATCCTGATCGGTGTCTCGCGCTGCGGTAAGACGCCGACCGCGCTTTATCTCGCCTTGCAGTTCGGCATCCTCACGGCCAATTTTCCGTTGACGCCCGACGACTTTGTCGATCGGAAGCTGCCGCGCTCGATCGTGCCTTTCCACGCCAAGCTCTTCGGCCTGACCATCGACCCCGAGCGTTTGCAGCAGATCCGGGAGGCCCGCCGCCCGGCTAGCCAATATTCGTCTCTTGCCAATTGCCAATTCGAGGTCCGCGAAGCCGCATCGCTGATGCAGCGGGAGCAGGTGCCGGCGGTCGATACCACCAGCCGGTCGATCGAAGAAATCGCAACCACGATTCTGCACCGCGCCGGATTGCAACGGCATATCTACTGACGCGAGTTATCGTTGATGAATCCTCTCCGTCCGGTGCGGGGCGTCTGGTGCGCGGTCCTTACGCCGTTCGATGCCGCCGGTCTTCCAGACCATGCGCGGCTGGCGCAACACGTACGTCGGATTCTTGCTGCCGGCGTCGACGGCATAGCCTTGTTTGGGACAACCGGTGAAGGCCAATCCCTGTCACTGAAAGAGCGCCGCGCGGGCCTTGACGCCTTGCTTGCCGCGGGCATCGCGCCCGGTCGAATTGTCGCCGCCACCGGATGCGCGTCGCTGCCGGAGACGATCGAGCTGACCCGCCACGCCGTGCAGTCGAATTGCGCCGGCGCGTTGGTCTTGCCGCCGTTTTTTTTCAAGACCGTGACTGATGAGGGCTTATTCGCCAGCTACGCGCGCGTCATCGACGGCGTCGGAGATGCGCGGCTGCCGCTTTATCTGTATCACATTCCTCAGGTAAGCGGCGTTGCCATTTCCTCATCGGTCATCGAGCGTCTCGCCATCGACTATCCCGGGGTTCTGGCGGGCGTGAAGGACAGCGAGTGCAATCTCGATCACACCCGAAGGCTTCTCTCGCGCTTCGGTGACCTGGCGATTTTGGTCGGCTTCGAGCCGCATCTGCCGGCCGCGCTCGCGGCCGGTGGCGCCGGCACGATCTGCGGCATCGCCAATCTCTTCCCGCGATTGCTGCGAAGGCTGTACGACAACGCACTGACGGCGGACCATCATGACGATCTCAAGCGAGTGGAAAGCTTCATCGCGGCACTGGAGCGTTATCCCTTGTTTGCCGCGTTCAAGGCGCTGCAGGCGGGGCTCGCAGATGACGATGGCTGGGCCGCGTTGCGGCCTCCGCTGATTGCGCTCGACAGCGAAGCGCGGCGCGCATGGCTCGCGGACGTTGCAGCCAGCGGAGTCGTCGTTGAACGCGACGGCGCCGGGCCTTACTGAATGAGACTGGCGCAGCAATGCATGTCCGGTTGCGATCCATCGCCCTCGCCAACGAGCGACCGCGGTGGGCTATGATCTGCAGTTGATCGCGAGCCGCACCAAGCGCGACGCCGTCACTACCCACGAAGGAGGACACCATGGCACGACCGACCCATAACGATCAGCTCGATGCTCTACGCCGCCGCCTGCTCGGTGCGAGCGCAGGCGCAGTTGCCCTGGGCGCCCTGCCCGGCGCTTCGCTGGTTCACGCTCAGGGCTCAGGCGCGTTCGACTGGAAAAAATTCAAGGGCGAGAAGATCGAGGTTTTTCTGGTCAAGAGTCCGCGCGGCGATCTGCTCTCCAAGTACCACAAGGAATTCGAGGACATGACCGGCATCAGCGTCGGTTCGGAAATGGTTCCCGAACAGCAGCAGCGGCAGAAGGCGGTGATCGAATTCAATTCGGGCAACCCAAGCTTTGACGTGATCGCGCTTTCCTATCATGTGCAGAAGCGTCAGTTTGCCAAGAACAACTGGCTGACCGATCTGCGTCCGATGATGAATGATCGCTCGCTCGCCGATCCGAATCTCGATTTCGCCGATTTCGCGCAGGGAGGGCTCAACTACGCGGTCGAGCCGGACGGCCGGGTGATGAGTCTTCCGCTCAACCTAGATCCCTGGGTCGTCTATTACAACAAGGAACTATTCGACGCCAAGCGCATTGCGTTTCCCCAGACGTTCGCGGAAATGATCGATGCGGCGGGCAAACTCAACGATCAACCCAAGGGGGTCTCGGGCTTCGTCGCACGCGGACTGAAGAATGCCAACGTGCCGGTGTGGACGAGCTTCCTTCTCGGCTATGGCGGCGGCTTCATCGACAAGAACGGCAAGCTGCTCACCGATACGCCCGAGGCAATCGAATCGGCAAAGATGTACCAGACGCTGCTCGCCAAGTACGGCCCGCAAGGCGTCAGCGGCTTCAACTGGAACGAGTCGCAAAGCCTCTTTCTCCAAGGGAAAGCGGCGATGTGGCTCGACGGTATCGGCTTTGCGCAGCCGCTCGAGGATCCGACCAAATCGCGGATCGTCGGCAAGGTTGGCTATGGCGTGATGCCCGCAGGTCCGAAACAGCGCGTATCGGCGCTGTTCGCCGACGGCGAGGGCATTTCGACGTACAGCAAGAAAAAGGGCCCGTCGTGGTTCTATCTGCAATGGGCGTCGAACAAGGCCAATCAGACGCGGATGCTGCAGGCGGCCGCAGGCGCGCCGGTCCGCACCTCCGCGTATGCCGCGGCGCAGGCGTCGAGCGACTTCAAGTCGCCGAAGGAGTGGGTCGAATGCATGTTGGCCTCGGCGAAGATTGCGCAGCCCGGCTTGCCGGTGATCGCATCGGTGACCGAGTTCCGCGACACGTTCGGCATCGCGTTGACCAACATGATCAACGGCGCGGATCCGGCGACGGAATTGAAAAAGGCGACCGCCGACTTTCAGCCGGTGCTCGATAAGAGCGAAAAGACCTGACGCCGTGTTCTCGCGGGCGCGCTAGAGACCCGGCGCGCCCGCGACGAAGCGCATTCCTCCCTCGCGCATCGATGAATTCGCCCGCGCACCCGAAGGCTTCGAGGCCGGGCTTTCTCGCTCGGCGCAGGCGCTCGTATTACTTCTTCGCCATGCCGGCCCTCATCGTCGTCGGCGCGGTCATCATTTTTCCCTGGTTGTTCACCGTCTGGATGAGCGCGTTCGACTGGCGAATCGGCTCGGTCGCGCACTTCGTCGGACTCGAGAACTACGTCAAGCTGGCGACCAATAAACGCTTCCTCGAATCGATCGTGCACACGTTTTACTTCACGCTGCTCGCGGTCATCTTTCCCTTGATACTCGGCACCGCGGCCGCGCTGATTTTTCACCGCGAGTTTCCCTTGCGCGGAGTGTTGCGCGGAATTTTTACCATGCCGATGATGGCCACGCCGGTCGCGATCGCATTGGTGTGGACGATGATGTTCCATCCGCAACAGGGCGTCCTCAATTACCTCCTGTCGCTGGTCGGCCTTCCGCCGTCGCTATGGGTTTATTCGCAGTCGCTGGTGATCCCTAGCCTGGTGCTGGTGGAAGTGTGGCACTGGACGCCATTGGTGATGCTCATCGTGCTTGGCGGATTGGCGGCGCTTCCGACCGAGCCCTACGAGAGCGCGAAGCTCGATGGCGCTACCGAATGGCAGCTTTTTCGCTACATCACCCTGCCGTTGCTCGCGCCGTTCTTGATCGTCGCGGCGGTGATTCGCACCATCGACGCGTTGAAGGCTTTCGACACGATCTATGTCATCAGCCAGGGCGGACCGGGTACCGCATCGGAGACCATCAACCTTTACCTCTACCTCCAGGCGTTCGCGTTCTATAACGTGGGCAATGCTTCGGCGGTCGTCGTCGTGTTTTTCGTCATCATTCTCGCCCTTGCGCTGGTGCTCCTGCACGTGCGCGAGAAGACGAAATGGGTCTAGCAAAATGGGTCTAGGCACACCCCCTTCGCCGACAGCGTCCCGAGCGCGCTTGCGAAGGAGGCTGCGCAAGCTCGGGTTCGCGCTCTCGGTGGGCGTCATCGTCTCTCCCGCGATCCTGGTGTTTCTATGGATGCTCTCGCTGTCGCTCAAGAATGAGATCGACAACCTCGCCTATCCGCCGGTGTTCGTGCCGAGTCCGCCGACCCTGGCCAACTTCGTGCAGGTGTTCTCGGAAAACTCGATGGGCCTGTATTTCTGGAACAGCATCGTGGTGTCGGGACTGGCGACGCTGGTCGCGCTGGCGGTAGGCATTCCCGCAGGCTACGGAATCGCCCGGGCGAACGCGCACAAGCTGACGGTACTCATCCTGATCGCGCGCATGACGCCCGCCTTGTCGTATCTGATTCCATTGTTTACGGTGTTCCAGCTCCTGGGCCTCAACAATACGCTGACCGCGCTAGTGATCACGCACCTGGTCATCACGGTGCCGATCGTCGTCTACATCATGGCCGGGCACTTCGAGACCTTGCCGCGCGAGCTCGAAGAAGCGGCGCAGATCGACGGCGCAAACGTGTGGACGGTATTTCGTTATGTCGCTTTGCCGCTGGCGCGACCGGGCATTGTCGTCGGGACCATTCTCGCCTTCATTTTTTCCTGGAACAATTTTGTCTTCGGTGCGGTGCTCGCCGGTCGCTCCACCCGGACGCTCCCTGCGGCGGTCTACAATGTGCTCACCTTCGAGCAACTAGCGTGGGGTCCCCTGGCCGCGGCGGCCATTGTGGTGACGCTTCCGGTATTGCTGCTGACCATTGTGATCCAGAAGGAAATTGTCGTCGGTCTGACTCACGGCGGCGTCAAGGGTGGTTGATGCGCTTGCCAAGCGTCAGGACTGACGATTGGAGATGGGCATCGGTGCCTTGTCGCCTTTCTTTACAATCCTGTTCGAATCGCTGAGGCGTCCGTGGTCCTCGTATTCGGCTCGATCAACATCGATCTCGTCACCCGCGTCGATAGATTTCCAAGCCCCGGCGAGACCGTCTCGGGTATGTCCTTCACGCTCTATCCAGGCGGCAAAGGCGCCAATCAGGCACTCGCATCGGCGCGTGCGGGTGCGCCGACACGACTCGTCGGCGCCGTCGGTCGCGACGCGTTCGCCGCGACTGCGCTCGGCCTCGTGGACGAGGCGGGGGTCGATCTCACCTATGTTGCCCGCGTCGAGGAAGCGACCGGTTGCGCCACGATTCTGGTCTCGGCCAGTGGAGAGAATGTAATCGTCTCGGTGCCGGGTGCCAATGCCTCGGCCGATTCCGGCAGCATTCCCGACGCGCTCCTCACCCGCAGTTCGACGGTGTCGCTGCAGAATGAGCTGCCCGCCGCCGCGAACCAGGCGCTGATTCAGCGCGCACGCCGGAACGGGTCGCGTGTCGTGCTCAACGCCTCGCCGTGGCGACCGCTGGCACTCGACACGTTGCATGCGGTCGACTGCCTCATTGTCAACGAGCTCGAGGCCGCTGCTTTGGCAACGGACTGCGATTGGCCACCTTCGCCGCATGAGCTTGCCCTCGTCGCAGCGGCCGCAATCCATGGTCTGACGATCGTCGTGACCCTCGGCGAGCACGGTGCGCTTGCGGCTCGTGGCGGCGACATGCTGCGCGTTCAGGCGCCTGGTGTCCGTGCGATCGATACCACCGGCGCAGGCGACGCATTCGGAGGTACACTGCTCGCTGCGCTGGACGACGACGCTCCGCTGGATGAGGCGCTTCGACGCGCGGTGGCAGCCGGATCGCTTGCGTGTACCGCCGCCGGCGCCCAACCGTCGTTCCCGGAACGCTCGGCCGTTGATACGATCCTAGAACAGATCAGCCGCTGACGTTGCAAGTTCGTAAATTTTACAACGCCCGAGAGTGATCGCCATGCTGAAACGACTGCTACTGACCTTGTTGATGCTGACCGCATCGGCGCAGGCCGCCACCGACTACACCGACATCTGGTACAACCCGAGCGAAGCCGGCTGGGGGATGAACCTGGTGCAGAGCGACACCTTCATGTTCCTCACCTTCTTCATCTATGGCGCCGACAGCAAGCCCACCTGGTTCACCGGTCAGGTAACGCTGGATGCCAGCAACAACTTCAACGGTACGCTCTACGCGACGACTGGGACCTATTACATCTTGCCTTGGGCCGGCTTCGCCGGCGCGGCGGCGGGGACGGCGTCGTTCCAGCCGCTGACGCCCTACACCGCCAGGCTGGTCTACACCGTCAGCGGCGTGGGCACCGTGACCAAGCTCATACAGCGTCAGACGCTGACGGCCATCACCATCGGCGGCGATTACACCGGGGGCCTGAATCTTGCACAATCGCAGTGCGCGAACAGCGGCAGCGGCACGCTCACCGTGAACTTTTCGATCAATCAACCGCTCAATAACAGCGGTCCGGTATCCATCGCCATGCTCCGCGCCGACGGCGTGAGCTGCAACTTTACCGGTCCGGTGACACAGTGGGGCAAGCTCTATCAGATGTCGAACGCGACGTATACCTGCAACAACGGCCGCAATACGACCGCCAACATCAACGAGTTGCGCGCCACCACGTTCGGCATCGAAGGCCGCTGGAGCGCCTTCGTGCAAGATGGTTGCGTCGAAACCGGAGTCTTCGACGCCGTCAAGCGATAAGATGCGGCCGCTCTCGCGACCAAAGGCCACTGCCATGCTGAAACGATTTTTGCTCGCCGTGCTGTTGCTCCTCGCGGCAGGCCGCGCCGCCGCCACCGTCGATTACACCGACATCTGGTATATCCCGACGGAGGCCGGCTGGGGCGTCAACGTCGTGCAGAGCAACAGCTTCCTGTTCATCACTTTCTTCATCTATGGCGCAGACGGCAAACCCACCTGGTTCACCGGGCAGGTAACGCAGGATGCCAGCGGCAACTTCAACGGTACGCTCTATTCGACGACCGGCACCTATTACATCTTGCCTTGGACCGGCTTCGCCGGCGGGGCAGCCGGCACGGTATCGTTCCAGCCGCTAGGCCCCTACACGGCAAGACTGATCTACACCGTCAACGGCGTGGGCACCGTGACCAAGACAATCCAGCGCCAGACCCTCACCGCCATCACCGTCGGTGGCACGTACAGCGGCGCGCAAAGCGGCACCTACTCCGGCTGCACCACGAGCACGACCAACGGCCCTTATCGCGATTTCTTCGATCTGCAAGTCACGCAGCTCACCAATTCAAGCGTCACCTTCGCATTTAGTTATACGAACCTCAGTTGCACTTTTTCCGGGACGCTCGAGCAACATGGTCAGTTGTACAGCGTGCCCGCCGCTACCTATCAATGTAGCGACGGACTCAACACTTCGGCGAGCATGACCGAGATAAAGGCCACGGCGCAAGGGGTGGAAGGCCGTTTCACCGCGCCTTCGGTGGGAGGGAACTGCCGCGAGGACGCCCAATTCTCCGGCGTTCTGCGATAGCACCGACATCAACAGTATTATTTGGCCGAGTTTCGCTGACGCACGCATTCGAACAGACACACCGCCGCGGCAGCCGCGGCGTTGAGCGAATCGAAGCCGCCCGGCATCGGAATGGTAACGCGCTTGGCCGCGGCGGCGCGCAGCGCGTCTGACAAGCCGGCGCCTTCATTCCCGATCGCGATCGCGACGGGCGGCGCCAAATCGACGGTGAATAAGGGCTCGCCTTTCGCCGCGACCGCCGCCACCAGCGTTCCCCGGTACGCGCGCGCCCACTCGACCAGATCGATGTCCTCGAAGATCTGCAAATGGAAATGCGCGCCCTGCCCGGCGCGAAGAACTTTGGGCGACCAGGCAAAAGCGCACCGCGCCGAAAGCAAGACCTGCTCGACGCCCGCCGCGGCGGCCGTGCGCAAGATGGAGCCCACGTTACCGGGGTCCTGAATGCCGTCGAGCAAAAGGCAAAATTCTGCGCTCTCGCGATACTCGGGACGCGGCGCGACAACAACCGCCATCGCGCCCAGCCCGGGCGGGAATTGCGGAAACTCGGCCCATGCGGACTCGGTGACAATGAGGCTCCGCGCCGCCGGGACTCTATCGAGCAGCTTGCGAATGCCGTCGCGCTCCAGCGCGGACTCGACGACGATCAAGGTTTCCGGCGCACCGTAGCGCTCGCAGTACACCGCAATGACGTGTTCGCCCTCGAGCACGCAGCGCCCCGCCTTGCGGCGATCGCGCGAAGACGCGACCAGCCGGGCCGCCTGCTTCAGGCGAGGGTTGTCGCGGGAGCTGACGCGCGGCATGAGCTTTCGAGCCGCTTAGCGCGAACGTCTATCGGGAGGGATGGTCGGGCCGCTCCCCGGCTGCAGGTGGCGCACGAGACGCCGCATTTTGCGGCAGTTGAAAAAACACTTCATCGTGCCGGATCATGCCCAGGTCCGAGCGCGCCCGCTCTTCGATGGCCTCGAGCCCCTGTTTCAGATCCCGCACCTCGGCGTCGAGCACCGCGTTGCGGGACTGCAACTCGGCGTTGACCTGCTTCTGCGCCTCGACCTGGCGATCGAGCTCCCGCACCCGCAGCCAGCCGCCCTTGCCCAGCCACATCGGATATTGCAGGGCGAGGATCAGTGCCGCAAAGATGAAGGCGAGGAATCGCACGCGAGTCAGCTCAATTGGTGGAATGCCTCGCGCCCGGGATAACTGGCGACGTCACCGAGATCTTCCTCGATGCGCAGGAGCTGGTTGTATTTCGCGATGCGGTCCGAGCGCGAGAGCGAACCGGTTTTGATCTGACCGGCGTTGGTGCCGACCGCGATGTCGGCGATCAGGCTGTCCTCGGTCTCGCCCGAACGATGCGAGATGATCGATGTATAGCCTGCGCGCATGGCCATGCTTACCGCGGCGAAGGTCTCCGACAAGGTTCCGATCTGGTTGATCTTGATCAGGATCGAATTGGCGACGCCTTTGGCAATGCCTTGTTTGAGAATCTTGGTGTTGGTCACGAACAAATCGTCGCCGACCAGCTGCACTTTCTTGCCGAGCCTGTCGGTGAGCAGCTTCCAGCCGTCCCAATCGTGCTCGGACATGCCGTCCTCGATCGAAATGATCGGGTACTTGTCGACCCAGTTCGCGAGGTAATCGACCATCTGCGAGCGCGTCAGCTTTGTACCCTCGGCTTCGAGCTCGTACATGCCGTCCTTGTAATACTCGGACGCAGCACAGTCCAGCGCCAGGGCAATATCCGTTCCGGCGGTGTAGCCGGCCTTGTCGATCGCCTCGAGCAGCAATTGCAGCGCGGACTCGTTGGACAGGAGGTTGGGCGCGAAGCCTCCTTCGTCGCCCACCGTGGTCGCCATGCCCTTGGCGTCGATCAGCTTCTTCAAGGCGTGAAAGACTTCCGAACCGTAACGCAGCGCTTCGCGGAACGTGGGCGCGCCAAGCGGCACCAGCATGAACTCCTGCATGTCCACGCTGTTGTTGGCATGCGCCCCCCCGTTAATGACGTTCATCAAGGGAACCGGCAGCATCATCTCGCCGGCGCCGCCGAGATACCGATACAGCGGCAGCGTGGATTCCTCGGCCGCGGCCTTGGCCACCGCCGCCGACACCGCAAGTATGGCGTTCGCGCCGAGGCGCGACTTGTTCTCCGTTCCGTCGAGGTCGATCATGGTGCGATCGACAAATGCTTGCTCGGAGGCGTCGAGACCGATGATCGCTTCGCAGATCTCGGTGTTCACGTTCTCGATCGCTTTTTGCACGCCCTTGCCGCCATAGCGCGAGGCATCGCCGTCGCGGAGCTCGATCGCTTCCTTCGAGCCGGTGGACGCGCCCGAGGGAACGGCGGCGCGTCCGCTAATGCCCGACTCGAGCACGACGTCGGCTTCGATCGTTGGATTGCCGCGCGAATCGAGGATCTCCCGCGCGATGACATCGACAATTGCGCTCATCTTCTGCTTTTCCTGTTCAACGTGTGCGGCCTTCTCAGACCTTGCCGGCCATCAGTTCGGTTTCCGGAAACCCGGCGCGCTTGACCGTCGCGTCGAGCTCGACCAGCGTCGCCAGCAGTGCCTGCATGCGATCGAGCGGCCACGCGTTGGGTCCGTCGGACAGTGCCTTTGCCGGATCGGGGTGCGTTTCCATGAACACGCCGGCGACGCCGGCGGCCACAGCGGCCCGCGCGAGGACCGGCACGAATTCGCGCTCGCCTCCACTCGACGTGCCTTGCGCGCCCGGCAACTGGACCGAATGGGTCGCATCGAAAACCACCGGGCAACCCGTCGCGCGCATGATCGCCAGCGCACGCATATCGGAAACCAGGTTGTGATAGCCGAACGACGCGCCGCGCTCGCAGACCAGGATGTTGTCGGCGCCGCTGGCCTCGCGCGCCTTGGCAACCACGTTGGCCATGTCTTCGGGGGCGAGAAACTGGCCTTTCTTGATGTTCACCGGTTTGCCGGACGATGCGACGGCGCGGATGAAGTCGGTCTGCCGGCAGAGAAATGCCGGCGTCTGTAACACGTCCACGACCGCGGCCACCTCCGCGATCTCGTCGATTTCGTGCACGTCGGTCAGGACCGGCACGCCGACCTGCCGCTTGACCTCGGCCAGGATGCGAAGCCCCTCGTCCATCCCCAGCCCGCGAAACGACTGCGCCGAGCTGCGGTTGGCCTTGTCGTACGATGACTTGAAGATGAACGGTACTTTCAGGCGCGCGCAGATTTCCTTCAGGCGGCCGGCTACGTCGATCTGCAACTGCTCGGATTCCACCACGCACGGTCCGGCAATGAGGAACAGAGGCCGGTGCAATCCAACCTCGAAGCCGCAGAGATTCATGGAATCAGGCGACGAGCTGCGCGCGCGCCCGCACCGGATCGCCGAGCGAGACTCGCCGGCGCTCGAGTGCCGCATGGACGAAGGCGATGAACAGCGGATGGCCGCGACGCGGATTCGAGGTGAATTCTGGATGGAACTGGCAGCCGAAGAACCAGGGATGGTCCGCAAGCTCGACCATCTCGCACAAATCTCCGGCAGCGGCGCTCTTCGCCCATGCGCCGACCACCAGGCCCGCCGCCTCGAGGCGCGGCAGGTAATGATTGTTGACTTCATAACGGTGGCGGTGGCGCTCGGCGACCGTGGTCGCGCCGTAGATGCGGTGCGCGAGTGATCCGGGCACCACGTCGCAGGGCTGCGCGCCGAGACGCATGGTGCCTCCGAGATCGGAGCGGTGATCGCGACGCTCGATCGAGCCGTCGCGGTTCTGCCACTCCGTGATCAGCGCCACGACAGGGTGCGGCGTCGCGGCGTCGAACTCGGTGCTGTTGGCGTTAGCGAGGCCCGCCTTGTTCCGCGCATACTCGATGACCGCCAGTTGCATCCCCAGACAAATGCCAAGATAGGGAATGCCGTTCTCACGCGCGTGGCGAATGGCCTTGATCTTGCCCTCGACGCCGCGCTTGCCGAACCCGCCCGGCACCAGTATCGCGTCCATGCCCTTGAGGCAATCGATGCCGTCGCGATCCACGGCCTCGGAATCGACATAATGAACGGCGACCTTGCTGCGGGTGTGGATGCCGGCGTGGATCAGCGCCTCGGACAATGATTTGTACGATTCGGTCAGGTCGACGTACTTGCCGACCATCGCGATGTTGACGTCGTGCTGTGGATGCACCAGCGCGTCGACGAGGTTGCGCCAGGTCGTGAGATCGGCGGGACGAGGGCTCAAGGAAAGCTTGCGGCAAACGATTTCATCCAAGCCCTCGGCGTGAAGCGCGACCGGAATCTTGTAGATCGAATCAGTGTCCAGCGCCGGGATCACCGCCTCGGCCGGCACGTTGGTGAACAGCGCGATCTTGCGTCTGTCCCCGTCGGGCAAGGGCCTGTCGGCGCGGCACAGGACGACGTCGGGCTGAATACCGATCTCGCGCAGTTCCTTGACCGAGTGCTGCGTCGGTTTGGTTTTCATCTCACCCGCGGTGGCGATGAAGGGCACCAGCGTCAGATGGATGTAGCAAACGTTGTCGCGGCCCAGCGTAATGCCCATCTGCCGGATGGCTTCGAGAAACGGCAGCGATTCGATGTCGCCGACGGTCCCGCCGACTTCGACCACCGCGACTTCGGCCTCCGTACCGTTCACCGCGGCGGCGTTGGCGATCCAGCTCTTGATCTCGTCGGTAATGTGCGGGATGACCTGTACCGTGCCGCCCAGATAATCGCCGCGGCGCTCCTTGCGAATGACGCTTTCGTAGATCTGGCCGGTGGTGAAATTATTCCGCTTGCTCATCTTCACGTCGGTGAAGCGCTCGTAATGACCGAGATCCAGGTCCGTCTCGGCGCCATCCTCGGTGACGAAGACTTCACCGTGCTGGAACGGGCTCATCGTTCCCGGATCGACGTTGATGTACGGATCGAGCTTGAGATTGGTGACGCGGATGCCGCGGGAAGCAAGGATTGCGGCGAGAGACGCGGCGGCGATGCCCTTCCCCAGAGAGGAGACGACGCCACCGGTCACGAAAACGAACTTGGTCATGGACGACAAGTCCTGGAAATTTCTATTCTACCGGAACACCTCATTCGGCACAAACCTAAAGTCCGACTGCGGCGAGGAATCGCGCCGCTTCACGCCTTATAACGTGTTGTGTACGCTTGGCGGCAGAGCAAGGCCGGTCTCGATGCGCGCGCGCACCGTCTCGCGACCAAGAAGCGCCAGTACCGCGTCGATCGCCGGGCTCTGCGGTACACCCGTGACGAGCGGACGCACAGCCATCATTATTTGGGGCGGCTTGAGGCCCTTCCTTGCGGCAACCGATTTGATTGCGGCGCCAATGGCCTCGCGAGTCCAGTTGATACGCTCGAACTCCTCGAGTAAGTCCGGAAGCGCGGCTCGCACTGCATCGGTCATCACCTTGGCAAACTTTTCCGGAATCTGTGACGCATTCGGCGGCGGCTCGTAGAAGTAACGCGCTTCGTCGCGCATCTCGGCTAGCGTGGCGACCCGATCCCGGACCAGCGCTGCGACGCTCGCGAGCGAGGGCCCGCGCGAGACATCGAGACCCGCTCGTTCAAGGAACGGGCGCAGCCGCTCTGCGAGCGCTTCGTCCGAAAGCCGCTTGATATGCTCATGATTGACCCATTGCAGCTTGTCGGCGTCGAATCGCGCCGGGGCGGGATTCACGTGAGCGATGTCGAACCAGCTTACCAATTGTTCGCGCGTAAAGATTTCGTCGTCGCCGTGCGCCCAACCGAGACGAGCGAGGAAATTGACCATCGCTTCAGGCAAGTAACCCTCGTCCGCGTAGTGCATGACGCTGACCGCGCCATGGCGCTTGGAAAGCTTGGCTCCGTCGGCCCCCAGGACCGTCGGCAGGTGTCCGTAGACGGGAGCTTCGGCGCCGAGCGCGCGGATCATGTTGATCTGCCGCGGCGTGTTGTTGACGTGGTCGTCGCCGCGGATCACGTGCGTGATCTTCATGTCCAGATCGTCGACGACGACGCAAAAGTTGTAGGTGGGCGTGCCGTCACTGCGCGCTATGACCAGGTCGTCGAGCTCGGCGTTGGCGATCTCGATGCGACCCTTCACCTGATCGTCCCATGCGACGCTGCCCGAAAGCGGATTCTTGAATCGCACGACCGGAGCGACCCCTGGCGGCGGATGTTGTCCCGCTTTCAGATTTTCCGGCCGCCAGCGGCCGTCGTAGCGCGGCTTTTCGCCGTGCGCGCTCTGCTCGGCGCGCAGCGCGTCGAGCTCCTGGGGAGACATGTAACAGTGGTACGCATTCCCTTGCGCTAGCATCTGCGCCAGAACCTCGCGATAACGATCCATCCGCTGCATCTGGTGATACGGACCTTCGTCGTAGTCCAGCGCCAGCCACGCCATGCCGTCGAGGATGGCCTGGATCGCCTCGGGCGTGGAACGCTCGACGTCGGTGTCCTCGATACGAAGGATGAATTGGCCCTTGTGCCGACGGGCGAACGCCCACGCGAACAATGCGGTCCGCGCCCCGCCGAGGTGCAGAAACCCGGTAGGACTCGGTGCGAATCGGGTGCGAACGGGAAGGGAAACGCTGGACACGAGGGACTTTGCCGAGGCTAGACCGGTTGCCAGCGAAGATCGAGCGTCGTCGGCGTCGCCGGGTTGATCGGTTCGGCCTTCAATGACAGCGGCCCCGGGGTGTGTCCGTGCGGCCAGAAGCGCGCGACCCGACGCGCTTCCGCTTCGTTGGCGTTGACCGGAAAAGTATCGTAGTTGCGCCCGCCCGGGTGCACGACGTGATAGGTACATCCGCCGATCGCGCGGCCCGCCCAGGTGTCGACCAGATCGAAGGTCAAGGGCGCCTGCACACCGATGGTCGGATGCAGCGCGGACGACGGGGCCCAGGCGCGGAACCGCACCCCGGCGACGGCTTCCTGCGCGACGCCGGTTGCGGTCAGCGGCAGCGTTCGCCCATTGCAGGTCACGACATGCCTGCCCGCGGTCATGCCGCTGACCTTCATCTGCAATCGCTCGACCGACGAATCGACATAGCGGGCAGTGCCGGTTCCGGCAACCTCCTCGCCGAGCACATGCCACGGCTCGATCGCCTGCCGAAGCTCCATCGTGACGCCGTCGTAGTCGACCGACCCGAAGCGCGGGAAGCGGAACTCGACAAAGGGCTCGAACCATTCGCTCGCGAACGGATAACCGAACGCATTCAGCTCGACGAGAACGTCGCGCATGTCACCGGCGACGAAATGCGGCAGCAGCCACCGATCATGCAGAGCCGTCCCCCAAGGCACCAGCTTGCCGCGATAAGGATCGCGCCAGAACCGCGCCACGAGAGCGCGCAGCAGCAGCATCTGCACCGCGCTCATCCGTGCGTGAGGCGGCATTTCGAAGCCGCGGAATTCGAGCAGCCCGAGCCGCCCGGTCGGAGTGTCGGGCGAATAGAGCTTGTCAACCGAAAACTCGGCGCGGTGCGTGTTGCCGGTGAGGTCGGTCAGCAAATGGCGCAACGATCGATCGACCAGCCACGGCAGCGACTCGTCTTTTTTGAACTTGTGCTTGCGTGACAGCTGCTGAAAGGCGATTTCCAGCTCGTACAGGCGATCGTCGCGCGCCTCGTCGACCCGCGGAGCCTGGCTGGTCGGACCGATGAACATGCCGGAGAACAGATACGACAGCGCCGGATGGTTCTGCCAGTAGGTCACCAGGCTCTGCAGCAGGTCGGGCCGCCGCAGCAGCGGGCTGTCGGTGGGAGTAGCGCCGCCGAGCGTCACATGGTTGCCGCCACCGGTGCCGGTATGCCGGCCGTCGAGCATGAATTTTTCGGTTCCCAGGCGGGCCTGGCGCGCTTCCTCGTACAGCACGCGGGTCGTTGCCATGAGTTCGCGCCACGATGAGGCAGGATGAACGTTGACCTCGATCACGCCCGGGTCCGGCGTGACGCCGAGTACGCGCAAACGTGGATCGCGCGGCGGCGCATAGCCCTCGATGGCCACCGGAATATGCATTGCGCTCGCCACAAACTCGATCGAGTCGAGCAGCGCGATGTATTGGTCCAGATGCTTGAGCGGCGGCATGAAGACGTAAAGGTTGCCCTGGCGAACCTGCACCGTGAGCGCGGTCTTGATCACTTCCCGCGGTTTGTCGCCACGTGTGCGTCCGGGCGACGGCTTGCGGGACGCTCGAGCCCTGAGCGCGGACCTGGGCGCGAACAGATCCGGCGGCGGCTCAAGCTCGGCGTCTGCCGGCAATACCTTAGGCAAGGATTCGAGCGGCAAACGTAAACCGAGCGGCGAATCTCCGCCCACCGCGTAGAGCCGCTCGCGGCGAAGCGGCCACGGGCTCGTTTCCCAAACCACCTCCTCCCGCTCGTGCGCGTCCGCTGCTGCTTTCAGCGGCAACACGAACCCGGCCGGGCGGTCCAGTCCGACGAGCAACAGGCGGGCCAGCCGCGAGCGCTGCTCGGGATCGGACAGATCGGCCTGCAGTGGGTCGGCGTTCAAGGGCAGCGCGACCTCATCCTTGAGCAGCCTCGGCACATCCTCGTACGCGGTCAGCACCAGCTCGGACGGCAATCCGAGCGCGACCGCCAGTGCATGGGTGAAGTCCCGCGCCGCCGCCAGGTCGGACTTGCCGGCGCGCCGGGTGTCGGCGATCAGCGTGTCGTCGCTCCACAAGGCCTCGCCATCGGAGCGCCAATACACCCCGAGCGCCCAGCGTGGCAGCGGCTCGCCGGGATACCACTTCCCCTCGCCGATGTGGACGAAACCGCCAAGAGCAAACCGTGTTCTCAACCGATGCAGCAGCGCTTCGGCGAGCTCGCGTTTTTTCTTGCCGAACGCGGCGGTATTCCACTCCGCGCCTTCCATGTCGTCGATCGAAACGAACGTCGGTTCGCCGCCCTGGGTAAGGCGCACATCCTGCGCCGCGAGGTCGGCGTCGACTTGTTCACCCAAAGCGTCGATCGCCGCCCATTGCACATCGCTGTAGGGCTTGGTGACCCGTGGATCCTCGTGCATGCGGCTCACGCTCATCGCGACGTCGAATTGTGTGTTGGAGACATCGGTTGCACCGATGACCGGCGCCGCGTTGCCCGGGTCGGCCGTGCACGCCAGCGGAATGTGACCCTCGCCGGCGAGCAAGCCCGATGTCGGATCGAACCCGACCCAGCCGGCGCCGGGCAAATACACTTCGCCCCAGGCATGAAGGTCGGTGAAGTCGCGCTCCGGTCCGGCGGGCCCGTCGAGCGACTTGACGTCGGCGACCAGCTGAATCAGATAGCCCGACGCGAAACGCGCGGCGAGGCCCAAGTGCCGCAGAATCTGCACCAGCAGCCAGCCGGTGTCGCGGCACGACCCGCACGCCTGTTCCAGCGTCTGGTCGGGGGTCTGAATCCCCGGCTCCATCCGGACCAGATAGCGGATCTCGCGCTGGAGCTGCTGGTTGAGACGCACCAGCATCATCACTGTCTGCTCGGTCGGGCTGATCGAGGCGCGAAAGTTCCCCAGCCACGCGCCAAGCCGCGGCCCCAGCGGCGCGGTTTCCAGGAACGGAATCAATTCCTTCGCCAGCGCCGGAGCGTAGGTGAACGGGAAGCTTTCGGCGTAGGGCTCGACGAAAAAATCGAATGGGTTGATCACCGTCATGTCGGCGACGAGATCGACCACGAATTCGAGCTTGCTTGTGCGCTCCGGAAAAACCAGGCGCGCCACCCAGTTGCCGTAGGGATCCTGCTGCCAGTTCAGGAAATGCTGAGAGGGCTCAACTTGCAGCGAGTAGGCGAGAATGGGCGTCCGGCAATGCGGCGCAGGCCGCAGGCGAATCTCGTGCGGCGACACGTTGACCGGCCGATCCAACGCGTAGGTCGTGCGATGCCGGAGTGCTACGCGGATCGCCATGCGGCGTTTCCCTGATTCATGTCAGCAGTGGGAGGGGGCGGTCGCACGAGGGTCGAACGGCGCCGCCATTGTCAAAAACAGGTACGGACCGGCCGATCAGGTCCAGTCGGGATTGGGCAGCTCGGCGAACACCCGCCGCAGGCCTTCTCCCCATTGGGTATGAACCATCCGGAAGTAAGGATCGGATTCCTCGATGCGCTTCTGCAGCTTCAGCTTCAGCGAGTCCGTCTCATAGACCGCAAGGTCGATCGGCAATCCCACCGATATGTTCGAGCGCATGGTGGAATCGAACGACACGATCGTGCACTTGGTGGCTTCCTGAAGACCGGTCGCGCGGGTGACCACCCGGTCGATCACCGGCTTGCCATACTTGCTCTCGCCGATCTGGAAGTAGCAGGTGTCCGGCGTCGCCTCGATGAAATTACCTTCCGAGTAGACCTCGAACAGGCGCGGCGGCTCGCCCCGCAGCTGGCCGCCGACGATGAAATTGGCGTGAGAATCGATATTGTTCTGTAACAGATAATGCCCGTCGCGGGTTTTTACCTCGCGCAGCGCGTCGCCGACCAGCCTCGCCACGTCGAACATCGACGTCGCATTCCACAATTGCTGCTGACTGTCGCCGGAGCGCGCCCGCTGCTCCAGGATATTGAGCGCGCTCTGCGTCATGGACAGGTTGCCGGACGAAAGCGTGACGATGATCCTATCACCCTCGCGGGCGAAGACGCGCATCTTGGAAAACTTGCCGACCTGGTCGACGCCGGCATTGGTGCGCGAGTCGGAAGCAAAAATCATCCCGGCATCGAGCGACATGGCAACGCAATAAGTCATGAGCGGTTGGCGGCGTGCAACAGAGGCGCGATTCTACCGGATTGGCGGTTATGGGGCATTGCCACGCGCAAGCGCAGCCGCAAATGAGGGCCTGCGCCGTTGCATGAACACCGGCGCGCACTGCCATCATGGGTCCGCCCGAACATTCGCTAGCCCGGCACCAGGAAATGGGTGTTGATCTCGCCTCCCAGCTCCGAGATGCTGTCCAGGAAATCCATGAGGTACTCGTGCAGCCCCAACTTGATGATTTCGTCGGTGCGGCCGTAGTGAAGCTTGGCGTGCAATTCGCCGGCGACGCGTTCGATCTCCCTCGAGTTGTCGTCGCATAATACCTTGAGCGTTTCATGAATGAAGTTCATGCACGAATGCAGCGATCGCGGCATGTCTTCGCGCAGTATCAGCAGCTCGGCCACTCGCCGCGGCGTAATCACGTCGCTGTAGATCTTGCGATAAGACTCGAAGCCCGATACCGACCGCAGCAGCGCGCTCCATTGGTAATAGTCGACCGCGCCGCCGACGTCGGCGGCAGACGGCAGCAAGGTGTGGTACTTGACGTCCAGAATGCGTGCGGTGTTGTCGCCACGCTCGATGTGCGTGCCCAGCCGGATGAAGTGGTACGCCTCGTCGCGAAGCATGGTTCCGAAGGTTACGCCGCGAAAGAGGTGCGAGCGCATCTTGACCCATTCGAGAAACTCCGAGACGCCGGACGCCTGGATGCGATTGTAATCGTACGCGCGCATGTCCAGCCACGCAGAATTGAGGTCCTCGTACATCTCCGACGTGATCGCGCCCCGCACCGCGCGAGCCGACTCGCGTGCGGCACGCAAGCAGCAGTAAATCGACGACGTGTTGGAGGCGTCGAGAATCATGTAACGCAGCACGTTCTCGGCCGAGAGCTGCTGAAAGCTGTCGTAGAAATCGGTGGCGAGCCCGGAAGTGATCAGCGGCACCGCCCAGGGCTCGGCCCACGCAAGGCCCGGCTCGATCGCCTCGTACGGAAGCAGCGCCATCCGGTAGGTGACGTCGAGCAGGCGCGCGGTGTTTTCGGCCCGCTCGATGTGGCGGCCCATCCAGTACAACTCGTTGGCGGTGCGACAAAGCATCGGATTTCCCCGGACGGCGCTATCCCGCCATCACCCAAGTGTCCTTGGTGCCGCCGCCTTGCGACGAATTGACCACCAGCGAGCCCTCACGCAGCGCCACGCGGGTCAGACCTCCAGGCACCAGGTTCACGGTCTTGCCCGAAAGCACGTAAGGCCGAAGATCGATGTGTCGCGGCGCCAGGCCCGAGGCGGTGAAGGTCGGGCAGGTCGACAGCGCGAGCGTTGGTTGGGCAATGTACTTTTCCGGTTGCGCCAATATGCGGGCGCGAAACGCGTCCCGCTCGGCGCTGCTCGCGGCCGGGCCGACCAGCATGCCGTAGCCTCCGGCGCCGTGCACTTCCTTGACCACCAGCTCCGCAAGGTGATCCAGGCAATAGCTCAAGTCGTCCTTCTTGTGCAACTGATAGGTCGGCACGTTGCGGAGAATCGGCTCCTCCGTCAGATAGAACCGGATCATCTCGGGCACGTACGGATAGATCGATTTGTCGTCGGCGACTCCGGTACCTATGGCGTTGGCAAGCGTTACCTTGCCTGCCCGGTAGGCCGCAAACAAGCCCGGCACTCCGAGGCTCGAATCCGGCCTGAACGCGAGCGGATCCAGAAAATCGTCGTCGACCCTGCGGTAGACCACGTGCACCCGGCGCGGGCCACGCGTCGTACGCATGTAGACCGCATCGTTTTGCACGAATAGATCCTGCCCTTCGACCAGCTCGACGCCCATCTGCTGGGCGAGAAACGCGTGCTCGAAATAGGCGGAGTTGTGCGCCCCCGGGGTCAGCAAGGCGACCTCGGGCTGATCCTCGCCCGCGGGTGCTACGCCACGCAGATTTTCCAAGAGCATGTCGGGGTAGTGCTCTACCGGTCGGATCGCCTGCCGCGCAAACAACTCGGGGAAAAGCCGCATCATCATTTTGCGGTTCTCGAGCATGTAGGACACCCCGGAAGGCACGCGGAGGTTGTCTTCCAGAACGAAGTACTCGCCTTCCGCGACACGCACGACGTCGACGCCCGCGATATGCGTGTAGATGCCCCCGGGCACTTGCATGCCCTGCATTTCGCGCCGGTATTGCGCGTTGCCGAGCACTCGTTCCGCGGGCATCAGGCCCGCCTTCAGGATGCTTTGTTCGTGATAGATATCGTTCAGGAAAAGGTTGAGCGCCTTCACGCGCTGCTTCAGACCCTGCTCGAGCAGCCGCCATTCCGCGGCGTGAATGATGCGCGGGACGATGTCGAAGGGAATCAAGCGTTCGGTGCCGGCATCTTCCCCGTAAACCGCAAAGGTGATGCCGACGCGATGGAAGGCGCGCTCGGCTTCCTCGCGTTTCTGGGCGATTTGCTCGGCCGGTGTTCGGTCCAACCAATCGGCAAATCCTTGGTAATGACGGCGGACCGAGCCGTCGCCGGCACGCATCTCATCGTAATGGAGGCGGGACACGGATGAAAAATGCGGAGTTTGAGGGTCTTTTAGCAAGACTTGCGCCACTTGGGTTTTTGCTTTTGAGTCTAGAAGCTTAGGAAAAGCGCTTACTGGCCAGCACGGCTTGAAGGGCCATTCCCGTGGCCAAAGCGCACTACATTGACGCGGTTTTTGTCCTGGACGTTCATAGACAAAGTCAGACGTCTGTTTGACCCTCGCGCAAGCCGCGTGCTTAAATACTCGCTCCTGTCTGGGTTCGCGTGGGGCGGTTAGCTCAGAGGTAGAGCACTGCCTTCACACGGCAGGGGTCACTGGTTCGATACCAGTATCGCCCACCATGGAACCAAGGGGTTACACGCAAGTGTAACCCCTATTTTTTTGCCTGCGTTTGCTTCAGTTGCACCTATCGTGCCAATTTTTGCATAGCATGGCAGAGAAATCTGCATTGAGGTGCCGCGATGATTGCAAACTCGACGTCTGTATTTTTAATCGATGCGCTCGTTTTCGACGCGTATGGAACGCTGTTCGACGTGCACTCGGTCGCGGCGACGGTAGAGCGCCTTTTTCCTGGCCGCGGCGCGGCGCTGGCGGATCTCTGGCGCTCGAAGCAGCTCGAGTACACCTGGTTGCAGAGTCTGATGCAGAGTCCGATGTATCGGCGCGAGGATTTCGCCGCCGTGACGGCACACGCGCTGGACTACGCCGTGGAGGCCTTGGGCCTGGCCCTCGCCGGCGCGGCTCGCCACCGTTTGCTGGACGCCTATCTCGATCTGTCAACCTACGCCGACGCTACGCCGACGCTGGCGCGTCTGGGGCCTCGCCCGCGACTGATCCTTTCCAACGGCACGCGCGCAATGCTCGAGCCCTTGGCCGCGGCCACCGGGGTCGCCCGTCATCTCGATGTGATCCTTTCCGTCGACGCCGCTGGAATTTACAAACCCAGCCCTCGGGTTTATCAGCTGGCGCTCGATCACTTGAAATGCCTGCCGATCCGGATCGGCTTCGTGTCGGCGAACGCGTGGGACGCCATCGGCGCCAAGGCATTCGGCTTCACTTCGTTCTGGATCAATCGCAATCGGGCTCCGCTCGATCGGCACGGGCCTAAACCCGATGCGGTGCTCAACTCGCTGTCAGAGCTGCCGCCCCTGGTCGGCAGCGTTTGATCGCCTCGCCTTTGCGCTACGGCATGTATTGGCCGCCGTTGACTTCGATGATTTGTCCGGTGACGTAGCCGCTCATCTCGTCCGAAGCGAGGTACACGAAGGTGCCGGCACATTCGTCTGGGCTCCCGAGCCGGTTCATCGGGATGGTGGCCTGCATCGCCTTGAGCTGCTCCGCATTGGAGTAGCGCTCGTGAAACGGCGTCGTGATGACGCCGGGGGACACGGCGTTGACGCGGATCTTGTCGCCGACCACCTCCTTGGCCCACCCACGCGTGGCGGTCGAAATGAAGCCTTTGGCACCCGCGTAAATAATCGCGCCGCCACCCCCGCCGTGACGCGCGGCGATGGAGGTGACGTTGATGACGTTGCCGCCTCCCTGCCTGCGCATCACCGGAATGACCTCGTGCATGAACATCGCGACCTGCGTCACGTTGAGCGCCAACACTTGGCGCAGATAGTCGTCGCTATAGTCGTCGATCTTGGTGCGGCCGATCATGCCGCCGGCGTTGTTGATCAGGACGTCGATCCTGCCGTACGCGGCCAGCGACTCGGCAACAATGCGCTTGATGTTCACGGTCTGCGTGACGTCTCCGCCGACCAGATGCGCCTCTCCGCCAAGCGACTTGATGTCGCGGGCGACCGACTCGGCCGCTTCCTTGCTCGCGTTGTAGTGGATCAGCAGTCGACTGCCCAGACTGGCAAATGCGCGTGCCGCCGCGGCTCCGATGCCAGTGGACGCTCCGGTGATGAGGACGACTTTTCCCTTGAGGTCCGAGGCCATAGCTTGCTCCATGAAAATGAATGCGCCGGCGTCACGAGGCGACGCCCGGCGGTGACTTGCGGTTGAGACACTCGATTTAGACGGCGTGAATTGTACTTGATGTTGCGCCACCGAAATGTCATCTTGTCCGAAATTCGCCACGGGTCCCTCCTTCGATGAAAAATCTTTTCCGATGACGCCGTCGAGACTGGTGGCGCCGCCCGGCGCGTGCGATTGCCACATGCATGTTTACGAAGATCGATATCCGTTGGTGCCCCAGGCGGTGTTCAAACCGCCGCACGCGCCGCTGAAGGACTATCTGGCCGTGCGGAAAGCGCTGGGCTTGTCGCGAGCGGTGCTCGTACAGCCGAACGGATATGGCTTCGACAACCGCTGCATGCTGGAAGCGCTCGCTCGCTTAAGCGAAAGCGCGCGAGCGATCGCCATCGTCGAACCCGACGCGACCGATGCCGAGCTCGATCGGCTAACCCGCGCGGGCGTTCGCGGCATCCGCTACCATCTTCTACCCGGCGGCATGCTGCCGCTGGACACTCTGGAAACGATGGCAGCGCGCGTCGCCGACTTCGGCTGGCACGTTCAGATGCAGCTCGATGGCCGCGACCTCGAACAGTACGAAAAGGCATTTGCGAGATTGCCGGTTCCGCTGGTCATCGACCACAACGGCAAGTTCCTGGAACCGGTTGCGACCGATCATCCGGGATTTCAGGCCTTGCTGCGACTGCTCGACGGCGGCAACACCTGGGTCAAGCTGTCGGCGCCTTACGAAACCTCGAAGACCGGCCCGCCGCACTACGCTGACGTCTCCGTGCTGGCACGTGCGCTGGTTGCCGCAGCGCCGGACCGGTGCGTGTGGGCAAGCAACTGGCCGCATCCCGGCCGCAGCCCGGCTCCTGACACACCCTTGATGCTCGATTTGCTGCTGGAATGGGCGGGCGATGACCCGACACGTCAGCGGATTCTGGTCGACAATCCGGCTCGACTGTACGGCTTCTGAGACGGCGCAAGCCGCGGTCCGAACGCTCAAGCGACCGATCGCACCTTCGCCTTCGCGCCGCGACAGGCAGCGACTGCTTCACGGATAGCGGCGATGGCCGCGGGACGCGGAAAGCTCCTGCGATAGGCCAGCGCGATGCGCCGCGACGGCACCGGCTTGGCGAACGGCACCGGCACCACCAGCCGGCTATGGTATTTCGGCGTCAACGCGTCGCGCGGCAGGACCGAAATGCCCAGTCCGGACGCCACCATGTTGCGGATCGTCTCCAGCGAATTGCTGCGCGTCACCGGTGCGTCGCCGCGATTGAGCTCCGGGCAGCTCTCGAGCACCTGGTCGCGAAAGCAGTGGCCGACGTTGAGCAGGATCGCGTGCTCGCCGGCCAACTCGGAAGGGTCGATCGTCTTGCGCTTGGCCCAGGGATGGCGCTGCGGGACGACGACCTGGAACGGCTCCTCGTACAGGAATTCGGTGACAATGCCCGGCGGCTGAAACGGCAGCGCGATGATCGCCGCGTCGATGCGGCCGGTCTTGAGGGCAGCCTCGAGTTGCTCGGTGATGTTTTCCTCGATTTCCAGCGGCATGTCCGGCGCCAGCGCGTTGAGCGCCGGCACAAGGTCGGGCAGCAGATATGGCGCTACCGTGTAGATCGCGCCCAGGCGGAATAGTCCCGCCAGCTGGTTGCGCCCCGCTTGGGCAATATCGCGAATTCGCGCCGCTTCTTCCAGCACCTTTTGCGCCTGCTCGACGATGCGCTCGCCGACCGGCGTGACCGTGATCTCGCTCTTCCCCCGCTCGAAGAGCTGCGTCTGCAGCTCTTCCTCCAGCTTCTGAATCGCCACCGACAGCGCGGGTTGGCTGATGAAGCAGCGCTGCGCGGCACGACCGAAGTTTTTTTCCTGCGCCACCGCGACGATGTAGCGAAGCTCGTTGAGCGTCATTGCCGACGCTTGAGAAAGTTGGCGAAGCTCGCTCCGATTTCCGGATGTTTGACTCCCAGCTCCACGGTCGCTTCGAGATATCCGAGCTTGTTCCCGCAGTCGTAACGACGCCCTTCGAATTGGTAGGCGAGCACCTTTTCATCGTCGAGCAGGCGCGCGATGCCGTCGGTCAATTGAATTTCGCCGCCGGCGCCCGCCGGCATGGCGCGTAAGTGATGAAAGATACGCGGCGTGAGAATGTAGCGTCCGACGACGGCAAGACGCGATGAAGTCATCCCCGGCTTTGGCTTTTCGACGATGCGGGTGACGCGGCTGATGCGGCTGACCATGGCCTCGGTCTCGACGACGCCGTAACTTCCGACTTCCTCCTCCGACACCGGCATGACTCCGATCACCGAGTAATGCTCGCGTTCGGCAATGTCGGTCATTTGCCGCATCACGGGCACCGTGGAATCGATCAGGTCGTCGGCAAGGAAGACCGCAAACGGCTCGTCGTCGATCACCGGCTCGGCGCAGAGCACCGCGTGGCCGAGGCCGAGCGCTTCCGTCTGACGGATGTAAATGAAGTTGATGCCGCGCGGGGTGGCCGCCTGCACTGCTTCCAGAAGCGCGGTCTTGTTGCGCGCGACGAGCTCCGTCTCCAGCTCATAAGCCTTGTCGAAGTGGTCTTCGATCGCGCGCTTGTTGCGCCCGGTGATGAAGATCATGTCGGTGATCCCGGCCGCGGCCGCCTCCTCGACGGCGTACTGGATCAGCGGCTTGTCGACCACCGGCAGCATTTCCTTGGGGTTCGCCTTGGTGGCAGGCAGAAAGCGGGTGCCCAGGCCAGCGACGGGGAACACCGCTTTGGTCACTCTAGCGCTTGTCATCGTTTGATCCGCCCATGGGCGACCATTGCCATCAGTTGTTGTTCATCCAGCACCGGCACGCCGAGCTCGCCGGCCTTGTCGAGTTTGCTGCCGGGCTCGGCACCGGCAACCACATACGAGGTCTTCTTCGACACGCTGCCCGCGACTTTGCCGCCGTGCTCCTCGATGAGCGCCTTGGCATCGTCGCGCGAGAGCGTCGGCAGCGTACCCGTAATGACGAACGTCAGACCCGAAAACTTTCCAGCCGGTGCGCGCTTGGGTGCCGTCTCGGTCCAATGTACCCCGGCGGCGCGCAACTGGGCAATCACCTGCCGGTTATGCGGTTCGGCAAAAAACTGCAGGATGCTCTGAACCAGTACCGGCCCGACGTCGTGCACCTCGAGCAGCGCCTGCTCGTCGGCGGCCAGCAAGGCGTCGAGCGTCCCGAAATGCTGCGCCAGGTCCGCCGCGGTGGTCTCGCCGACGTGGCGGATGCCCAGCGCGTAAATGAAACGCCTAAGCGTCGTCGTGCGGCTTTTGTCGATCGCGGCAACGACGTTTGCCGCGGATTTGTCGGCCATGCGCTCGAGGGCGGCCAGCGCCGCGACATCGAGCTTGTAGAGATCGGCCGGTGTATGCACCCGTCCAGCGTCGACCAGCTGATCGACCAGCTTGTCACCGAGCCCCTCGATATCCAACGCGCGGCGGCTGGCAAAATGAAGCAGCGACTGCTTGCGCTGTGCCGGACACACGAGACCGCCGGAACAGCGCGCGATCGCCTCGTCGGGCAGGCGAACCACCTTGGAGCCGCATTCCGGACAGCGCTTGGGCAGCACGAACTGCGGCGCATTCCGCTCCCGGCTCTCGGGCAATACCCGAACCACTTCGGGTATCACGTCGCCCGCGCGGCGAACGATGACCGTGTCTCCAACGCGCACGTCCTTGCGCCGCACCTCGTCTTCGTTGTGCAGCGTCGCGCTGACCACTGTCACGCCGCCGACGAATACCGGCTTCAGCCGTGCCACCGGCGTCAGCGCGCCGGTGCGTCCCACCTGCAGGTTGATGGCCAGGACCTCGGTCGGAAGCTCCTCGGCCGGAAACTTGTGCGCGAGCGCGAAGCGCGGCGCTCGCGAGACGAAGCCGAGGCTTTCCTGGTGCGCGAACGAATTGACCTTGTAGACGACGCCGTCGATCTGAAACGGCAGGCTGTCGCGCTCGGTGCCGATGGCGCGGTAGTAACCCAGCAGTCCTTCGAGGCCGCGGACCACCGAGCGCTGCGACGCGACCGGTAGCCGTAGCGCGGTGAGCAGCTTGAGCAGCGCGTCCTGCGTCGCGGGCGGCTTAACGGCGCCCCACTCGACCGCGCCCACGCCGTAGGCGAAAAACGCCAGCCGGCGCGAAGCCGTGATCGCCGAATCGAGCTGGCGCAGCGCGCCCGCCGCGGCGTTGCGGGGATTGACGAAGATCTTTTCGCCGGCCGAGCCTTGCGCGGCGTTGAGGGCGGCGAAATCGCGCTTGAGCATGAGCACCTCGCCGCGTACTTCGAGCAGCGGCGGCGCGTCCGCGGGCAGCCGCATCGGTATCGCGCGCACGGTTCTTAAGTTGGCGGTGACGTTTTCTCCGGTGTAGCCGTCGCCGCGCGTTGCGCCGAGCGTGAACTGCCCTCGCTCGTAGACCAGGCTCACCGCAAGGCCGTCGAATTTGGGCTCGACCGCATAATCCACCCGCTCGGCGCCGAGCGCGGTTCGAACGCGTCGATCGAAGCTTTCCACCTCCTCGTCCGCGAATGCGTTGTTGAGCGACAGCATCGGCACGCGGTGCGTGACGGGGTCGAATTCGGTCGCCGGCTGGCCGCCGACACGCTGCGTGGGTGAATCGGGTGTAGCAAGCGCCGGATAGTCGCGCTCGATCGCCTCCAACTCCCGGAACAGGCTGTCGTATTCCGCATCGCTCACCGCGGGCGTGTCCTCGACGTAATAGCGATAGTTGTGCGCATCGAGGTCGGTGCGAAGCTTCGCCGCGCGCTGGGCGATCCTCGCGGGGACCGCGCTGGTGGCGCCCATTTCAGCCTCGATCCGCTAGCCGAACAGACGCAGCGCGCGCGGCCCGCCGGGATCGATGTGCGCCTCGCGCAAGGCAGTGGCTGTCACCTGCACCTGGGCACGAATCGCGGCCAGAGAGGTGTCGGTGATCGGCCGCCGATTGTCGTCGACCAGCACGCCTTCGAGCGTCTTGGTCATGCGCTTCGCGGTCATGCGCATCTGATCGAACACCCGGACCGGATCGGCAACGCGAGGAACATCGAGCACGAACACGACGCCGGGTGTGGTCATCCGGCGCAGGCTCTCGACGCTGAACGGCTCCTGATTGTAATTCTGCAGCGTGTACATCGGCGCGCCGGTCTCCTCCTGCGCGTGCTCGAAATGCCCCGCCGCGTTGATCCGGAATCCCGCCGCTTCGGCGACGCCGCGCAAGCGCGTTCCGGCGATCTGGCCCAATTCGCTCTTGAGAATGGTGAGCCCGATCTGGACGTCGAGATCGGCACAAAAGCGGTCGAGCGCCTCAGCACGATCGGCTTCCGCGGCGGGATCGATCCTCGCATGCGGAGCCTCCAATGCGGCAGCAACATCGGAAACCATCCGTTGAAAGGATTCGACGTCGGCACGCGACACCGATCCGGTGCGATTCGCGAGCAGCAGGCACACGGCGACTTCGTGCCACGGGCCTTGCGTCGCGGTGTCGATGAGCTGCCACGGCGTACCGACGCCGCGCCGGCCAAGCCGGCGCAACGGCTTCGCACCGCCGACCGACATCGCCGGACCGAGCGCCGCAGTGGGCACCGCCTGCGCCGGCTGTAGCAACGCGACGCACTCGATATCGGCGTCGGGTGCAAGACCGACGCGTTCGGCTCTGGTCGCCGGGCCGACCTGCGGAAGCGACTCCTCCGGCATCTCGTCGGCAACGTCCTGCGCTTCGTCGTCCGCCGGCGCCGACTCGATGGCGACACTTTGCGAAGACTCCGGCTCGTCGGCCGTGAACATCGGCTCGACCCGGCCGCCACCGGGTGCCGCGCCCTGTGCATTGCCGTCGGCTTTGCGGAACGTGGCGTCAATCCGCCGACGCACCCGGCGCTCCTGCAGCCAGTTGTAGATCAGCACGCCGGCGACGAGCAGAACGCCGGCGGCGATGAGGCCGAGGAACAACGGATTCATTCCAAGCATCGCAAGACGCCCTAAGACGCTGTGGTTTCGGCCAGCTCCAGCGCCTCGGCGATGTCTACCGCGACGACGCGCGAGACGCCCGGATCCGGCATGGTGATCCCCACCAGCTGATTCGCCATTTCCATCGTAATCTTGTTGTGGCTGATGAACAGAAACTGCGTCACTTCGGCCATGGTGCGCACCAGCGCGCAAAAGCGATCGGTGTTCGGATCGTCGAGAGGCGCATCGACCTCGTCGAGCAGGCAGAACGGCGCCGGATTCAGCTGGAACAGCGCAAATACCAGCGCAATCGCCGTCAGCGACTTCTCGCCGCCGGACAGGAGATGAATCGAGGTGTTGCGTTTGCCGGGCGGCTGAGCGATCACCTGCACGCCGGAATCGAGGATTTCCTCGCCGCTCAAGACCAGCCTCGCCTGCCCGCCGCCGAAAAGCGTCGGAAACAATTTGCCGAAATTGACGTTGACCGAAGCGAAGGTCTGCTGCAAAAGCTCGCGCGACTCGCGATCGATCTGACGGATCGCGCTCTCCAGCGTGGTCATCGCTTCGGTCAGATCCTGCGCTTGAGCATCCAGGTACTGCTTGCGTTCCGAGGTCTGCGATAGCTCGTCGAGCGCGGCAAGGTTGACCGGACCCAGCGCGGCGATGACCTGAGTGAGACGCTCGATTTCGCCCGGCAGCGCGCTCGCCCTTCCCCATGCCTTGAGCTGCTCGGGAAGCCCGGCAAGATCGGCGTGCGCCTCATCGAGCTGTTGGGTGTACATCTCCTGCGAAAGGGCCGCGGCCTGTTCCTTGAGCCGCATCTCGTCGATTCGCGCGCGCGCAGGATCGAGCCGCTGGTCTATGGTGAGCCGCGCCTCATCTGCCTGCCGCATCTCCGAGCCTAAGGACTCTTGCCGGTCGCGCGCGGCCGCCAGCGCCTGCTCGGCGCTTCCCCGCGATGCAAGCTGAGCCTGAAGCGACGCTTCCACCGGGCTCCAGTCGATCTGTCGCCGCTCGTCGGCCACCTGCGCAACCAATGCCTGCTGCTGCGCGATTTGCGCCGCGATGCCCTCGTAGCGGCGGACCAGCTCGGCAATGTGCTCGCGGCACGATCGCTCGGCGAAGCCCGCCTCCTGGGCAACGCGTTCGGCGAGTCGGGTGCGCTCGCGTCCCGTGGCCAGCGCAAGCTCGGCCTCATCGCGCGCGCGGCGGGCGCTTTCCTGCCGCTGCGTGGCTTCCGCCAACTGCCGCCTGCCGGTGTCGACCTCGACGTCGATCGCCGCCAGCGCTTCGCGCTCGCTCGCCTCGTCGCGGTCGAGCGCGGTGAGCTCGTCGGCGATCTGGGCGCGGCGGCGTTGAGCAGTCTCGGCCGCCTGCCGCAATTGCATTAGCTCCAGCTCGAGGTCGTGGCAGCGGCGCTGCTGCGACGACAAGGCCATGCTTTCGCCGTGATACTCCTGCTGGCGCGCCTTGAGATCGTCCTCCGCGGCGGTGCGGGCGGCTTCCGCGCGCGCGGTCTCCGCGCGCGCAAGCGTAATGGCCTGCTTGAGCTCGGCCAGCTCGCGCTGTCGCGCGATCACGCCGTGAAGCTCGCTGTCCGGCGCAAAAAAACTGACCGCGTCGGCGCTGACGATGTGCCCGGCCAGGGTGACGAAGCTCTCGCCCGGCGCCAGCGTCGCCCGGTCGCGCAAAGCGCTTTCGAGATCGTCGCGGCAGCGGACGCCGTCGAGCCAGTCGGTCAGCACGCGCGACAGCTCGCTTCGGGAGGTCTTGACCTTGGCCAATAAGGCGTCGAAGGTCGGCTTGGATGGCAAGCTCTCCGCCGCCGGCGCATACGCTGCGACGCGCCCGGGAAGCGCCGCATTGGGATCGATCCACGTCAGCGCGGCATCGAGCGACGGCAGCTCGAGCGCGTTCAGGCGCTCGCGCAGCACCGCTTCCAGCGCATCTTCCCATCCGCGCTCGATATCGAGCTGTTGCCACAGCCGCGGAACATTTTGCAGCCCTTTACCGGCCAGCCATGCGGCGGAGTCCTTGCCGCTGTCGATCTTGGCCTGCAGTTCGGCGAGCGCCTCGGAACGCGCTTCGAGATCGGTCAGCGCGCGGCTGACCTCCTGCCACGAGTCGCCGGCGGCGCGATGCCGCTCCTGAAGCGACTGGACGATCGCGTTCAGCTCGCCAAGCGCGGTCTCGCGTCCCGCCAGGTCGGCATTCTCCTGCTCGAGCTGTTCGGCGACGGCGGCGATCGGGTCGCTCACCGGCTGCGCCAGCTCGCGCGCTTCGGCGTCGAGTCGCTCGCGGCGCGCACCCAGCGCCGCGAGCACCTTGGTAGCATTCTCGCGACGCGTATCTCCGACGCGAATCGCCTGCTCGATTTCGTTCATGCGCTGCTGAATCTCGGCCATCAGCCGAGACGCTTCGGCGACAGACTGCTCGAGCGCAGGCAGCGCGGCCGTCGCGGCGCGTTCCTCTTCGCCGGCCGTCTCGCGCTTCGCAATCGCCGCTTCGAGATCGCGCTCCGCGGATCGTGAATCCTTCGCGATTGCGTCCAGCTGAAGCGTAAACGTGGCCACCTGAGCGGTGATCTGCTCGACCTGTTGCGCGAGCTTGCCTTCGTTCTCGCGCGCGAACTGCAATTGCTGCTCGAGGCGCGTCACCTCCGCGTTCGCGGCGTAGAACGCGCCCTGCTTTTCGTGCATCTCGTCGCCGGCACGATAGTGGTCGGCGCGCAGCGCCTCCAGCCGCGCTTCCGCGGCGCGGAGCTCGGCCTGAAGCGCTTCGAAGCCGCCGCCAAGGTTGGCGATTTCAGCGCCGTGCTTTTCGCGCAAGCGCACCGCGTCCTGCTGCTTGGCGAACCACATCATGTGCTGCGATTGCTTGAGCCGCGCTTCCAGGTCGCGATATTCGGTGGCGACCCTGGCCTGGGCATCGAGCTTGGCGAGCTGCGCGCCGAGCTCGCTGCGGATGTCTTCCACGCGGGAGAGATTTTCGCGCGCGTCGCTCAAGCGCCCCTCCGTTTCCTTGCGCCGCTCCTTGTATTTGGAAACGCCCGCGGCTTCCTCCAGAAATATTCTCAGCTCTTCTGGCTTGGCCTCGATCACGCGCGAGATCATGCCCTGCTCGATGATGGCGTAGGCGCGCGGGCCCAGGCCCGTGCCGAGGAAGAGATCGTGGATGTCGCGCCGACGTACTGGAATGTTATTGATGTAGTACGTCGAGTCGCCATCGCGGGTGAGGACGCGCTTGATCGAAAGCTCGGCGTACTGGCCCCACTGGCCGCCGATCCTGCCCTCGCTGTTGTCGAAGAACAGCTCGACCGAGGCGCGACCCACCGGCGCCCTGTCCCCTGCTCCGTTGAAGATCACGTCCTGCATCGACTCGCCTCGCAACGCCGATGCCCTCGATTCGCCGAGAACCCAGCGCACCGCATCGATGACGTTGGACTTGCCGCAACCGTTGGGACCGACGATGCCAACGAGTTGACCGGGGGTGGCGATGATCGTCGGATCGACGAATGACTTGAAACCGGCCAGCTTGATCTGAATGAGGCGCAATTCGAATTCTTCTGGACAAACGCAGCGCGCCTCGAGGAGGCGATCGCTGGAGACAACCCGGATTTCTCAAGGCAAGCGCCGAAGCCCAGGCGATGCCGTTCAAAAGAAACGGATTATAGCCGATTCACGAAGGCGCCCGGGCGGTCGAAGGCACCGCTAATGCGACCGGCGCGAGGCGTCCTTCCTCCACTGCGTGACACGCGACTTGGGCCCCGCCCGGCTCGCCTGGCGGGACCTTCAGCAGTGGTGTTTCAAGCTGGCAGCGTTCGTTGGCATAGGGGCAGCGTGGATGAAAGGCGCAGCCCGTGGGCGGATCGAGTGGGTTGGGCACTTCGCCGCCGACCGCGGTGCGCGGTACGCCGGTCATCGCCAGATCCGGCACCGCGGCCAGCAGCAGGCGCGTGTACGGATGCTGCGGCGACGTGAACAGGCGCCGTGTCGGCGCGAACTCGACGATGCGGCCGAGATACATCACCCCGACGCGATCGGCGATGTGGTGAACCACCGCAAGGTTATGCGAGATGAACAGATACGTGAGTCCGAGCTCGCGCTGCAGGCGGCGCATCAGGTTCAGGACCTGGGCCTGGACCGAGACGTCGAGCGCGGAAGTCGGCTCGTCGCAGATCAGAAACGCCGGATCGGTCGCCAGTGCCCGGGCGATGGAAATGCGCTGTCGCTGGCCGCCCGAAAACTGGTGCGGATATTTCGCCCCGTCGGCGCCGCCGAGGCCCACCTGCTCCAGAAGCGCGACGACCTTGGCCGCCAGCGCCGCTGGCGTCTGGGCGAGTCCGTGGGCGCGGATCGGCTCGGCGACGATATCCTTGACCCTCCAGCGCGGATTGAGGCTCGCGTAGGGATCCTGAAAGATCATCTGCATGGTCCGTCGCAGCGCGAGCTCCGGATCGGCGAAGTCGACCCGCCGCCCGGCGTAGCGGATCTCGCCGCGTGTGGGGCGGTAGAGACCGACAATGAGCCGCGCGACGGTGGACTTGCCGCAGCCGGATTCGCCCACCAGGCCCAGCGTCTCGCCTTTTTCGATGGCGAAGCTGACGCCATCGACGGCGCGCAGAATCTGCCGCGGCTTGCGCTCGATCACGCGGTTGAGCCACGGCGCGGAGACATCGAAATATCTCGCGACGTCGATCAGTTCGACCAGTGGCACGCCCATCGCACGCTCGACCGGCATTGCGCCGACACTCATCGGACAGCAACCACGTCGTGCGCGTGCAGCCAGCACGCCGCCAGCGTGCTGCCGGCCGGCATCAGGTCGGGGCGCTCGTGGCGGCAACGCTCGAATACGTGAGGGCAGCGCGGATTGAACGCGCAGCCGTTGGGTATCGCCGTCAGGCGCGGCATCGTCCCGTCGATCTGCGCAAGCTGCTCGCGCTCGGCGACGATCGACGGAATCGACCCCATCAAGCCGGTGGTATAGGGATGCTGCGGCCGATGAATCACGTCCGCGACCGGCCCGATTTCGGCCACGCGACCGGCATACATGACGGCGACACGGTCGGCGGTTTCGGCGATCACGCCCATGTCGTGCGTGATCAGCATCACCG
>JRHI01000657.1_pt1 | contig 35493 bp, 30 predicted proteins | sample 215371 | NCBI WGS metagenome assembly JRHI01 (sample SAMN02929681, study PRJNA255918) | sediment metagenome | biome: cave system; feature: Ice Cave; material: Sediment; isolation source: sediment from deep within a dark volcanic ice cave with no known source of... ...
GCGGGCGTGAATTGGAAAAACGGTTACAGTAGAAGTAGAGTGAACCTTACCGCCCGTACGCCCGTCGAAGAAGTAGGACTTGGGACTGGTTGTTGAGGAAGGATCGGGAACCTTCTGGTTCTGTCGTCTGACAACCGATGTCGCCCGAGTCCGCGAGCAGTGCGGCTCTCTCTGCCAGGCAGGTGTCCGTCCCGGGTGTGGACGGCCCTGCTGACCGGCGGATGGGGCCGCTCGCCTGCCCGGTCGCTGCCACCCCCAAGGCGCGTCCGGCGGCAGTTCGTCCCGCGGCCTACGCCCGGCCAAGAGACGACCGACCGCCCTGGCTTCACCAGCTGCCCATGGCACTGGTGTCGGCACAGATGCCCTGGGATGACACGGCCTCCTCGCGGACTGCGGGTGTTCCGGCTGGCGGCAGTGCGGCTGGCGACGGAGCGGTGCCAGCGCTCAGGTGGTTGGTCAGAGTTTGCCGCGACCGCCGACTCCCCAATGAGGAACGGTGGCCGGAGACCTGGCAGACAGACGCGACATCGTCGTCGTCGCGAAGCGGCGATCCAACTCGGGTCGTCGGCCTGACGTGGCCCTCCTTGCTGGCCCCCCGATCGCCTCAACAACCGCCTTTCGCATCTTTGCGCGCCAAGCAGGCGCGCAGCAATTACACCGACCGTGACGGAGTGATGTTAGAGTCCGGAGCGTGAGCGACGGGTCGCTTCGACCGGGCGCTCACGCTCTGGACTCCGTTCACGTAATTCCGCCGCGCCACTCGTTGCCTTTCGTGCTGCTCCCCTGACAATAGTTGACGGGGAACCACGCCACTCTGTGCGACCCGAACGACATGCTAGTCAGGCTCAACTTGCCGCCCGCGGCCTGGCATACCCACCGCCAAGCCGCGGGCGACCGTCAACCGGAGAACGGCGCATGAAGGTCCTTGTCCTCAACGCCGGATCCAGCAGTCTGAAATTCAGCCTGTACGAGACCGATGGCGAACGGGTGCTGGGCGAAGGCGTGGCCGACTGGTCGCGCGACCCGGCGACGCTGACGGTGTGCCGTCCCGGCGCCGTCGAGGATCACTCCACCCTGGACGCGTCCCATCACGGCGACGCCATGACTCGGGTGCTCGACGCCCTCCTGCGCGGCGAACCGCCGCTGCTGGGTAGTGTGCGCGACCTCGCCGCCGTCGGTCATCGCGTGGTCCACGGCGGCGAGCGCTGCACGACCAGTATGCTCGTCACCGCTGAGGTCAAGGCGACGATTGCCGAGCTGGCCGAACTGGCGCCCCTGCACAATCCGTCGAACCTGGAAGGTATCACGGCCGCCGAGGCAGCCCTGCCAGGCGTGCCGCAGGTGGCGGCCTTCGACACGGCCTTTCACGTCACGATCCCGCCAGCCAATCGCGTCTATCCGCTGCCCTACGCCTGGACGCGCGACTGGGGTGTCCGCCGCTACGGCTTCCACGGTTTGAGCCACGCCTACTGCGCCGGCCGGGCCGCGCAATTCTTGAAGCGCTCGGGCACCGGGCTACGTCTTGTCATCTGCCATCTCGGCAACGGCTGCTCTGTCTCGGCGGTCGCGGACGGCGTGTGCGTGGATACGTCGATGGGTTTCACGCCGCTGGAAGGGCTCATGATGGGCACCCGCAGCGGCTCAGTCGATCCCGGCCTGTTGCTCCACCTACTGCGTCACCAGGGACTGACGGTCGAGCAACTCGAATACGCGTTGCTCCACGAATCGGGACTGCTAGGTGTCTCGGGCGTATCGTCGGACATGCGCGAGGTACTCGCCGCTTTGGCGGCCGGCAATTCTCAGGCACGGCTGGCCCTGGAGATCTACGTCCATCGGGTACGGCAGACAATCGGCGCCATGACGGCAACGCTCGGCGGCATCCATGCCCTGGTGTTCACAGCGGGCATCGGCGAGAACGCGGCGCTGGTGCGGGCCAGAACCTGTGCGGGGCTTGATTGTCTTGGTCTCGAAGTGGATGCGTCGGCCAACGCGAACTGCAGGCCCGACGCCGACATTGCCGCCGCTACCTCACGCGGCCGCATCCTCGTAATTGCCACGCGCGAGGACCTGATGATTGTCCGCGAGACACTGCGCGTGTTGCAACAAGATAAATGAACTCGGCAGATTCGTTGAAGCAGACAACGCCCTGTTGCCAGGATGCCTCTCGTCAGCCCTTGACATCAACGACAACCGACGCTAGAAGGCCCCACCTTTATTTGCAGAATCGGCAGCGTGCTGTCCGGCGATCATCCAGCATCGCTCGGGAGGGGGAGAGCCCATGAGACTCGGCATCGTCGTGCCTTTGGCGAACGAGGAGAACACGCTGGACGAGTTCCTGACGCGCGTGATCGTCCACCTGACACCGGCCGACCGCGTATTCTGCGTGGTGGACAACGCCTCGCGAGACCGTACACGGCAGTGCGTGGAAGAGTGGGCAAGGCGGGACCGGCGGGTCGTCCTGGCCTGGGCGCCGGCGAATCGCTGCGTCGTGGATGCCTACTTCCGCGGGTATCGGGAGGCGCTGGCTGCCGGCTGCCGCTGGATCCTGGAAATGGACGGCGGCCTGAGCCATCTGCCGGAGGAAATTCCCCGGTTCATCCGGGCCATGGAGCAAGGTTACGACTACGCCGGCGGTTGCCGGTTCGTGCGCGGTGGGTCTTACCGCGGATCGTGGTCACGCTACCTCGTGAGTCGGGGCGGCACTTTTCTCAGCAACTTGTTCCTCGGCACCCGCATGAAGGACATGACCAGCGGCTTCGAGTGTTTCAGCCGGCCGGCACTCGAACGGGTGCTCGCCCACGGCGTGCGCAGTCGGGCACACTTCTTCCAGACCGAGATCAAGTTCCTGCTGCGCCATAGTCGCTGGGTCGAACTGCCGATTACCTATTGCAATCCGAGTAAGCGTCTCGGCGGCGGCAGTCTTCGGGAAGCACTGCACAACCTTTGGTTGCTGCGCCGGCAGGCCCAGGAGGCCCGCCGAACATCATCCCCGTCGTGGACGGCACACGCCGATTCCCGGCGGGCAGCGTAGGACGATACGGACGAATCAGGCACGGCAACGGTCAACGAGAGGAGACGGATGTGGATAGTGCGGACCTCGTGGCAGTCATGACGACGATCCACCCTCCCACGTCCTGCGCGAAGCGCCTGAGCCAGGCGTTCGCCGGTGTGGGTGGCCGGCTGCTCGTCATCGGCGACCGGAAAGGCCCCGAGCGCTTCGAGTTGCCTGCCAGTCAACTCTTCACTCTGGCCGACCAGCGCGGCCTTCATTTCACGCTGGCCCGGATGCTGCCTGCCGACCATTATGTCCGCAAAAACCTCGGCTATCTCCTCGCCATCGGCTGCGGCGCCGGCTGTATCTACGAAACCGACGACGACAACATGCCCAGTGAGGCCTGGCGGCCGCGTTCCCTGGTCGTGCCCGTACGCCGAGCCCACGCGCGTCCTTGGATGAACGTCTATCGTGCCTTCAGCGATCGGCAGGTCTGGCCGCGCGGCTTCCCGCTCGAACAAATCTGCGAGCCAGCGACGATGGAGCCAGTATCCCTGTCGCCCCTCGAAGAAGTCACCGCGCCGATTCAGCAGGGTCTCGTGGATGGGGCCCCCGACGTCGATGCGATCTGGCGCCTGGTACTGCCGGGCGACCTCCAGTTCCGCCCTGGACCCAGCGTGTGGCTGCCGCGCGGAACCTGGTGCCCCTTCAACAGCCAGAGCACCTGGTGGTGGCCCGAGGCGTATCCGCTGCTGTACCTGCCGGCGCACTGTTCGTTTCGCATGACCGACATCTGGCGAAGCTTCATCGCCCAGCGCTGCCTCTGGGAACTCGGTTACGGCCTTGTCTTCCATGCCGCCGAGGCGATCCAGCACCGCAACGTCCACAACCTGCTGCGCGACTTCCAGGAGGAGGTGCCCGGCTACCTGAACAATGCCCGGATCGCGCGTTGCCTCGACGATCTGCCGCTCTCGCCGAATCCCGCCGCCGTCCCCGACAACCTCCTCCGCTGTTACCAGGCACTGGTTGCCGAAGGCGTCTTCCCCAGAGAGGAACTGGGCCTCGTCCGCGCCTGGGCGCACGACCTTGGCGGTTTGACAGTACCCCTGTTGGAACAGGTCCGAACCAGGGCGGCGTGACCGCATCCTTCGAGAGGAGCAGACTGACATGATGCCGCGCGCACTCCCGCGCCTTATACGGACGCAGGCCGGTGACTTCTTCGCGATCGCGGTCATTGGCCTGATGGCGCTCAAGCTAAGTTACGGCATTTCCGGTCTCCGCGACGTGGAGCTGTCCGACGAATGCCACTACCTGTCCGAGGGCTACAACCTCTTGCAACGCGGCCTACCCCCCGCACAGCTCGGTCCTCTTTATGCCATCTGGTACTTCTTGCTGTCGCGCTTGCAACCGGACCGCATGCAGCTGTACTTCTTGAACTGGTCGCTCCTCGCCGTCCTGCTGCCAATTAGTTGTTATTTACTGCTACGACGACTTGGTGGGACGCGCGTGGCAGGCCTGGCGGCTGCCTTCGTGCTGCTTACTTCCGGCCTGGTTGAGGTCTGGCCGTATCCCACCCACCTCGCTACCAGCGTGCTGGTAATCGGCACGGCCTTGGCCGTTGGTTTGGGGACGCCACCACGGGCGATCGCCATGTTAGGTGTGACTCTGGTCCTCGCCGCATACATCCGCCCGGAGTACGCCCTTTCGTTTGGCCTGTTCGGCCTGCTCGCATTGCCCGCCGCCCTCTGGTTTGCACTCAGCCGGCCAGAGATCAGGCCTGCCGTTCTGGCCTCCGCGGTACTAGTCGGCCTGACAGCGGGGGGCATGCTGCTGGTCCTCGGCAACCCTTTGGGAGGCAGTCGGTCCTTCATCGCTTTCGAGCAACACTACGCACGCAACGTGGTGCCGGCGGAGAAACTGCACCTGAATTGGACGACCGACTACCCTGCCATTGTGCAGCGTGATTTCGGCGACGCCCGGACATTTCCGCAGGCGTTGGCCAGGAACCCGCGCGCAGTCCTGTGGCACGTCGCGCGCAACGCGGCAGCAACGCCGAAAACGGTCGTCTCGATACTCGTGCCAAGGCTCGATCTGTCCCGGATGTCGCAATTCCTGCTCGGCCCGCTCGCGGTGGCCTTTGCATCGGTCTGCGCTGTGGGACTGTACCTGCGGGTCCGGCGAGGAGGGCTCGTGGGAGAAGAAAACCGGGGCCTTCGGAGGGCCCTGGTCATGTTTGGGCTTCTCCTGGTGCCGACAGGGCTCGCGGTCTTGCTGGTTTATCCGAGGCAGCACTACCTGATCCCAATCGCCGTCTTTGCAGTGGCACTCATTGGTTCGAGTTCTGGCTGGCTGCCGGGGGCCGGCCGGCTCCGCACGGACCTAGACGCCTGGCCGGCCGTGCTCTGCGCCGCTGCCCTGCTTCTCAGCTTGACCCCGGTTCGCGCGATCGGCGGAGGCGTGCGGGCGCTGTTCCCATGGAATCGCCCCCGAGCCGCGACCGTGCTGGTGTATCGCGCCACGATCGAAACTCTCGAGAGTTTGCAGCTGCGGGGGCCGGTGGTTATCCTGGAACGCGGTTATTCCAGGGCGTTTTACGCAGGTATGGACTTCCGCTACAAACCCGCCTGGGAGAAACAAGAAGGCTTCCGGCAGTTCCTCGACAATAACAAGATCAATCTGATCGTTCTCGACCAGGACCTGGCCAAGGACTCCCGTTACCGGAACGACCCGGAGTTCCTGGAGTTCGCGTCGCAGGCACAACCGGCGGGCTTCGTCGTGCTTCCCGTGCCGGGCACGGAGGTACGGGTCGCCGTGCGGCAGGACCTCCTTGCACCCGCCGCGGAGACGGGCACCGTTTCTTCGGGTGGCTACCACACGGAATAGTTTCAGGAGCTTCACCGACCCGCCCGGCCGCATCCTCGTAAGTGGCAGTGAGATCTCAGCGGCGCGCGTGCGATCGTTTGCTCCACGCCGTTTTCATCTTCGCTGCTTCCGGGCCGACGCCGACCGATTCCAGGCTCAGGTCGATTCCCTTGCCGCCCGGCTTGCCCTTGTCGAGATGGTAGCCGATCGCCACCTGCCAACCGCCGCGCTGGCAGACGTACAGCGAAAAGCCTGTCTGGGTGTTCTCGTAGGCATCGTAGATGAGCGGGTCGCGTCCGGGCGGCAGCTTCTGCGGCAACCGCTTGGGGGGGACGTCTCCTAGCGCCGGGAAACCGCGCGCGACGGTCTTGACGAAATCCTTTTGGTCGGACGGCACCACCGCCAGGTAGACCTCCTGACATATCGCCGGCTGTGCCTTGGTATTGGTACTCGCCCGCTGTTCGCGCAGATAGCGGAAGAACGGCTGCGGCGCCGCGTTCTTGTCCACGATCGAGGAGATTCCGCGCGGCGGCCGGAAGAAGACGTCAGCCACCTCGACCTCTTTGGTTCCTTCCTTCCGCTTGGCAGGAACGTCCACCGGGAGATCCAGGTAGGTCGATTCCTCGTCGAACCGCTGCAACCGTTCCTGTTGGCTAGCCATCTGGTTCTCGTAGTCGAACAGCCAGCCGCAGCCGCCCGGCACAAACGTGACAGCCAGCAAGAACAGGCGGGACCAGCGACCTAGTGGAAGAGTCGAGCGTTTTTCCAATTTCCGCAGCAAGAGCAAAACCTCCCGAGCCGCCTTAGGACTCCGTGTTGCCGGCGGCCTATCGTCAATCTTGTGAAACACGGGTGGCGGACATGTCCCTTTCCCCGCCCTGCCTCTGTTGCCAGAATGATCCTTGTCAGCGTAGCGAGCCGGCAGCGCTTTCGCTACCGTTTCTACGCCGCCGGCAGGAGCCGACCATGAAGCAGCTCACAATCGTCGTCAAACCGTTCTGTGTCGCTGCAGTGCTGCGGGCCATTGCTGACCTCCGCGTGACCGCCTGCGTAGCCCGCGAGGCAAAGGGCTATAGCAGGCAGAAAGGCTACCTCGACCGCTACGTTGGCAGCGAATACAGCATGGCCTTTTTGCCCAAGGTGGAGATCAGCGTCTGGGTCGCTGATGACCGCGTGGACGAGGTCACCGAGCGCATCATCCGCACCGCTCGCACCGGTCGCATCGGGGACGGCAAGATCTTCGTCCTGCTCACGGCCTGGCCCGGCGTGCTCGAATTCTGAGGCCATTCTGCGCCGCCCGCTCGACGCAGCGCCGTTGCACGCGCAACCGCGCTGGCAAGATGTGCACCTCCAGGCCATGGACGTTCTCCTCGGGCAGCGTGAAGAACTCGCCATCGGCATGGACGGTCAATGGCGACTCCGACGAAACCTGGACCTCGCGGCAGCGGCCCATCCAGAAGCGGGGATGGTTTTCGGGAAGGCGGCCGGCGAGTACGCCCGGCAGATACCGCAACAGTTCCCGGCGCGACACCGTCCCGGCGTGGAGATAGTCGAAAAGGCCGTCGTCGAGTTCGGCACGTGGGGCGAGAAGGAAATTTCCCTCCCGCCGGCCCAACGCTACGCTCAGGGTCAACGTCGGCCCCTGGCGCGGGACTCCGTCGATCGTGACCGTGACGAGTGGATGGCTGTAGTGCAGCAACAGGGCGCGGACCAGGGCACAGCCGTAGCGTGCCAGGCCGCGCAGCCGCTGGATACGCCGTGATTCCAGATTGACGGCGCCGTTCAAACCGAGGCCGAGCGCGTTGATGAAGTGGCGTTCCCGTCCGTCCGGCGCCCGCGCCACGCCGACGTCCACGGGATGGAGTTCCACCGCGACGCCGGGTCCCGTCCACCAACCGGCATGGAGTCCAAGGGTATAGGCGTAGTCGTTGGCCGAACCAATCGGATAAACTGCCAGGGCGGTGTCCGGCCGTTCGGCGCGGAGCAAGCCGTTGACCACCTCGTGCAAGGTGCCGTCACCGCCTGCTGCTCCGACGAGGGGAAAGCCTTCGCGCGCCGCCTGCAAAGCCAGTTCCTCGGCATGCCCGGGGGCTGTAGTTGGCCGGAACTCGGCGCGCGTCCCAAGCGTACGCCGCAGGCTCTTTAATTGCCCCGCCGCCCAGCCACGCCCAGCGGCGGGATTGAAGATCACGCAGAGCTCGGTTCCGGTCATGAACCTCCACCTGGGTCGGCGGCTCCCTTTAGGGGATGTGGTCGGGCGGCCTGTACTGTTCCCAGTGTACTCATGATAAGGTACCGAAGGAGTCCACGCCACTGATGGCGGAACAACGAATGCTAGCTTCTCCGTTCCACGGTCTGCTGGTGGTAGACAAACCAGGCGGTCTGACGTCGCGCGCGGTGGTTGATCGCGCCCAGCGATGGTTCCCGCGTGGCACGCGCATCGGCCACACGGGCACGCTCGATCCCCTGGCAACCGGCGTCCTGGTGCTGGGTCTCGGCCAGGCGACCCGCTTCACGGAATACGTCCAGCGCATGCGGAAAACGTATCGTTCCACGTTTCTGCTTGGCGCGCGCAGCGACACGGACGACGCGGATGGGACGGTTGCCTCGACGACGGGGGTAACGCCGCCAGAGCAGCGGACCATTGCCGATTGCCTCCGCACGTTTCTTGGCGAAATCGAGCAGGTGCCGCCTGCATTCTCGGCAGCGAAGGTGACTGGACAGCGGGCCTACAACCTTGCTCGGCGCGGCAAGGAAGTTTCTCTCCAGCCGCGCCGCGTGACGATTTATGGCCTCGACGTGCTTGCCTACGCGTATCCACGGCTCGAGGTGGAAGTCAGCTGCGGCAAGGGTACGTACATCCGTTCGCTGGCTCGCGACCTTGGCGAACGTCTGGGCTGTGGCGGTTTGGTCCAGACACTGCGGCGGACACAGGTTGGCCCGTTCGTGGCGGAGGAAGGCGTCAAACTGGAAGTAGATGCAGCCATGGCACGCGCGCGTCTCCTCCCAGTCGCCACCGCCGTTGCCGATTTGCCTCGGGTAGACCTGGTGCGCGCGTCGGTCGAGCGGCTGGCTCAGGGACAGAGCATTCCCTTTGGGCAGGAAGTGCCGGCGTTCGCCAAGGAAGTGGCCGTGTTCGCAGAGGACGGGGTTTTCGTGGCCGTGGCAGCCGTGGACCGGGACAAACACTTGCTGCGTCCGGAAAAAGTGTTGCCGGGCATCCGTGGCTGAGCGCGCCGCACAGGCGAGCCGGAACGCAGCGGACTAGGTCGCGCGATACCGCGCCACCACTGCCTCGTCCAGTTCGATGCCCAGCCCCGGCTCTTCCGGCACACAAATCTCGCCGTCCACGACGGGAAAGCGCTGCTTCGTCAGCGTTTGCCGCAGTGCCCCCTGCTCGACGCAGTACTCGAAGTAATGGGTGTTCGGCAGCGCCGCGACGAAGTGAAGCGAGGCGGCAATGTTAATTCCTGTCTTATACGAGTGGTTCACGCACAGCCGGTGCCGCTCGTACGAGTCCCAGCCGATGCGCTTCGACCGGGCCAGGCCGCCGACGCGCGTCACGTCCACCTGGGCCACGTCGATGGCGCCGACGTCCATCATTTGCTGGAATTCCTTCACGTCGCAGATCTCCTCGCCGGCGGCGATGCGTATCGGACTGCGCGCGCTCAGGCGAGCGTAGCCCTGGAGGTTATCGGGGTGCAGCGGCTCCTCCAGCCACGTGAGGTTGAACGGCTCGAACTGCTGTGCCCGCCGGATTGCGGTGGCGGTGTCCCAGGCCAGTCCGGCATCGACCATCAGTTCGACGTCCTTGCCGATACCTTGCCGTGCCGCCCGCACGTGGGCGATGTCGCTCTCCTCGCTCAAACCCATGGGCCCCCAGCCGAACTTCACGGCGCGAAATCCCTTCTCGACCAGCTGCTGGCCGATGCGTTCCGTTTCGGCGGGAGTGTCGCCGAAGAGGATGGAGGCGTAGGCGCGGAACTTTCTCAGGAAGCCGCCGCCCAGCAATTGGTAAACCGGCCGTTGCGCCGCTTTGCCGACGATGTCCCACAGGGCGATCTCGATGCCGCTCATCGCCTGGATGGCGGCCCCTTGCCGGCCGAAGAAGATCGAGCCTTCGTACATGCGATGAATGAGGCGATCGATCTCGAAGGGATCCTGCCGAAGCACGCACTCGGCGAGACCACGGCAGATCTTGTGCGACAGCGGTGCTTCGATGATGGACTTTGCCACCAGGGATGACGAATCAACCTCGCCAACGCCGATGATGCCGGCATCCGTGTGGACCTTGACGACGAGGGTTTCCTGGCTGCCGTCGCAGCGTTCGTTGACGTTGGGCAGACGGAGGTGGATCGGTTCGACGCGGGTGATTTTCATGGTTGGTCCGCTTCCTCAGGTGGATGGGCTCCGAGCGCACGAAGCGCGGCGGAAATTCAGCAGCCCTTCGCGATTCATGTGCAATTCTTCGGTCGAGGCTCGAGGGGCCGGCAGCGTCTTATCCCTGGCGCAGCTCACGCAGGTTCTCCGCGATGGCCCTGAGCTGGGCTTCCAAATCTGCCACAAGGTCGCGCTGTTGCTGCACCACCTCGGCCGGCGCCCGACTTACGAAGCCGGCGTTCTCCAGCTTCGCCTTCGCCACTTGCAGGTGCTTCTTTTTCTCCGCCTCCTGCTTCTCCAGCCGCTGGCCCTCCTTTGCCGGATCGATCAGGCCGTGCAGCGACACGTATGCTTCGAAATCCGGGTGGACATGCCTCGCCGATTGGGCAGGCTTCCGCACGTCCGGCCCGCATTCGAGCCGGGCAATACCTGCCAGCGCCGCGATAAAGGGCGTCAGCACCTGGAAATCGGCACCCACCGTCGCGCCACAGCGAACAAACACGTCCAGCCCCGTCTTCTCGAGCGTGTAACGATTGCGCACCTCGCGCACCGCCCGCACCAGGTCCTGCATGCGGGCGATGCGCTGCTCGAGTGCTGTGTCTTGCCACGCACGCGGGAACTGTGGCCACGCGGCGATGACCACGCTTTCCACGGCTGGTTCCGGCGCTGGTAGACCACGCTCGAACGCTGCCTCCGTGAGCACCTGCCAAATCGACTCGGCCAGGAAGGGCATGAGCGGCTGTACCAGGCGCAGAATTGTGTCGAGCACTCCCACCAGCACTCGCTGTGCCGTCACCCGGCCCTCCGGATCGCGCAGCCGGCCCTTGCTCATCTCGACGTACCAATCGCAGAACTCCGACCATGTGAAATCGTAGATCGTCCGTGCCACGTCGCTAAAGTGATAGCCTTCCAGTTGTTTCGTCATTACTGCCGTGGTCGCCGCCAACCGGCTCAGGATCCAGCGATCCTCCAGAGGCAATTCCTCGGGGCGCAACGCGCCGGGTGTGTAACCTTCCAGGTTCAGTACCAGGAAACGCGAGGCATTCCAGAGTTTGTTGGCGAAGTTGCGACCCATCTCGAACTTCTCCGACGCCTGCTTGGCCGTCGTCAACTCGGCATCGGCGGCCGGCCATGGGCCGCCAGGACGAAACGCCTTCTTGCACTCCGGGCAGGTCAGTTTGCGCGTACGCATGTACATATGCTCGAGCTTCACCGGCACCAGTGCCTCGCAATGCGGACAGACATTGACCACCGGCATTCGGCTGTCCTGCGTCTCGGTAGCCATGTGGACCATTACGAAACGCAGAGCATCGGTGCCATAACGGTCGATGATGTCGAGCGGGTCGATGCCGTTGCCCTTGCTCTTGCTCATTCCCTCGCCGAAGGCGTCCAGGATCTTCGGATGGATGTAGACGTGGTGGAACGGCACCTGGCCAGTGTTGTACAGGCCCGTCGTCACCATGCGCGCCACCCAGAGTGTGATGATGTCGCGGTTGGTAATGAGCACACTGGTCGGGTAGTAATAGCGCAACTGCTGCCAGTCCGGGTTCTGCGGCCCCGGCGGCAGATCGGGCAGGGCGGGGCCGGGCCAGCCGAGCGTTGAGTGCGGCCAGAGCGCTGAGCTGAACCAGGTGTCGAGGACGTCAGGATCCTGCTCCAGAAGATACTTCGGACCGAGCGCGTCGGACGGCAGGTCGTCGAGAGCGCAGATCAGCCACTGCCCGTTTTCCTCGTCGAGCCGCCAGGCCAGGTCCTCGCGCTCGGCGAACACACTTTTCAGTGCCGCCTCAGGGCAGCGCGCATACCAGATCGGAATACGGTGGCCCCACCACAGCTGCCGGCTAATGCACCAATCGCGTTTCTCGCCGAGCCAGTCGAGGTAAGTCTTGGCGTAGCGCTCCGGGTGAAACATCACCCGGCCGTCGGTCACCGCCTCCATCGCCGATTGCGCCAGGTCCGTCATCTTCACGAACCACTGGTCCGACAGGTACGGCTCAATGGGTGTCTTGCTGCGGTCGCTGTGGGCCAACTCGATGTCGCGGTCCTCGCGGCCGTCGAACAGACCGAGCTTCTCCATGTCCTCGGTGACCCGCTCGCGGGCGGCGTAGCGGTCCAGCCCCGCGTACGGCGCGCCATTGGCGTTGATCGTGCCCTCAGGGTTCAGGATGTTGATCATCGGCAGGCGGTGCCGCAGCCCGCACTGGTAGTCGTTCGGATCGTGCGCCGGCGTCACCTTCACGGCTCCGGTGCCAAGCGCCGGATCGACCAGGAGTCCGTCCCCAATGATCGGGATTTCGCGGTTGAGGAGCGGTACCATCGCCGTCTTGCCGATCAGGTGCTGGTAGCGCGGGTCGTCCGGGTGGACGGCCACCGCCGTATCGCCAAGCATCGTCTCGGGCCGCGTGGTCGAGAAGCGGATGAACTCATTGCTCCCCTTCACCGGGTAGCGGAACGTCCAGAAGCCGCCCTTGACTGCCTCGTGGAAGATCTCGTCGTCGGCCACCGCCGTCTGCAGATGCGTGTCCCAGTTAACCAGGCGCTTGCCGCGGACGATCAGGCCGTCGCGGAACATCTTGAAAAAGGTATGGCGCACGGCCCGGGTACAGATAGGGTCGAGGGTGAAGCGCGTCCGCGTCCAGTCGCAGCTGCAGCCAAGGGCGCGGAGTTGGCCGAGGATGCGCTTTTCGTACTGGTCCTTCCACGCCCAGATGCGCCGCACCAGTTCCTCGCGGCCAAGGTCATGGCGTGTCTTCTTCTCCTCCTCGTGCAGGCGTCGCTCGACCACCGCCTGGGTGGCGATGCCGGCATGGTCGGTGCCGGGCATCCAGAGGGCGTTGTATCCCTGCATGCGCCGCCAGCGGGTGAGAACGTCCTGGAGGGTGTTGTTCAGGGCGTGGCCCATGTGCAAGGCGCCGGTCACGTTCGGCGGCGGGATGACAATGGCGAAGGGCTCCCGACTGTCAGGACGGCCGTGGAAGTAGCCGTGCTCGTCCCAGAATTGCTGCCAGCGCTTCTGGGCCTCGTGCGGGTCGTATTGCTTGGGGAGTTCGGTCGCCATGCAGAAACCTCGGTCAGGGCATACTGTTGGCAAGGAAAAACCAGAATAAAACCGCGGCGGCGGGGACGAAGCAGAAAATGAGGAGCGGCCAGAGCGTTCGCTCCCAGTTCGATCCGGCCAGAGGGTCGAGATTCGGCAAGGTCATCTCTCCTCGTCCTGGAACAGTTTGTACTCGATCGCGTCGGCCAGTGCCTGCCAGCTTGCCTCGATGATGTTCTCGCTAACGCCGACCGTGCCCCAGAGTGCTTCGCAGTCGCGCCACTCGATGACGACGCGCACCCGCGCCGCCGTTTCTGCCCGGGCGTTGACCACGCGCACCTTGTAATCCTCCAGGTGGAGTTCGCTCAGTCGCGGAAAGGATGGCAGCAGCGCCTTGCGCAGAGCGCCATCCAGGGCGTTCACCGGTCCATCGCCCTCACTGACGGTATGCATGACTGTCTCGCCGACGCGCACCTTGACAGTGGCCTCCGTGACAGGCAGCCCGTCCGGTCCGGCCTCGACATTGACGTGGTAAATCAAGCGCTCAAACTTCGGGTGATACAGTCCCGCCGCCTTGCGCACTAGCAGGTCGAACGACGCCTCGGCCGCCTCGAACTCATAACCGGCATGCTCCAGGTCCTGCACCTGGTTCAGGATCGTGCCCATCAACGCCTTGTCGTGATCCAGCGCATACTGCGCCGTCTTCGCCAGGATCGTCGCCTTGCCGGACAACTCGCTGACGAGGATGCGGCGCTCGTTGCCCACCGCGGTTGGATCGATGTGTTCGTAGCTGGACGTGTTACGAGCCACGGCATGCGTGTGCATCCCACCCTTGTGCGCGAAAGCGCTGGCGCCGACGAATGGCTGGCTGGAGCGGAAATTCATGTTCGCCAGTTCGTAGACGTAGCGCGATACCTCTGTCAGATGGACGAGGTTATCCGGTCGCAGCACCTCGTATCCGCGCTTCAAGCCGAGGTTGGCGATGATGCTCACCAGATCGGCGTTGCCGCAGCGCTCGCCGATACCGTTGATCGTCCCCTGTACCTGCGTCGCGCCGTGGGCTACCGCCGTGAGAGAGTTGGCCACAGCCACGTCGCAATCGTTGTGGCAGTGGATGCCCAGCTCGGCGCGCACGGCTCGCCGAGCCCGATCGACACCGGCGGCAATCTCGTCCGGCAGTGTGCCGCCGTTCGTGTCGCAGAGAATGAGGACGCTGGCCCCTGCCGCCTCGGCGACGCGAAGCGTCTGCAGGGCGTAGTCCGGGTTGTGTTTCAGACCGTCGAAGAAGTGCTCGGCATCGTAGAAGACTTCACGGCCAGCGGCCTTGCAGTGAGCCACCGAGTCGGCGATCATCCGCAGGTTTTCTTCCGGCGTGGTGTCGAGCACCTCGCACACGTGCAGGTCCCAGGTCTTACCGACCAGGGTGATGATCGGCGCTTCCGAGTCGAGGAGGGCCTTGATACAGGTGTCCTCGGCCGCGGCGATGCCCTTCCGCCGCGTCATGCCGAAGGCAGCGACACGCGCGTGCTTCAACGACAGGTGGCGAAGTTCCTGGAAGTACTCGAAATCCTTCGGGTTGGACAGCGGATAGCCGCCCTCGATGAAATCGACGCCCAGGTCGTCCAGCCGTTGTGTCAGGAGAAGCTTGTCTTTCAGTGAGAAATTGACGCCCTCGCCCTGGCTGCCATCGCGGAGCGTCGTGTCGTAGATGCGGATGCGCACCATGGTGTACCTGCACGAAAAAAGCCCTGAAGCGACAGGCTTCAGGGCCGGGGACTTTACAACAGGAGTCGGTGGTCGAGCCCCGGCCTTACCTCTCCACGCTCCGAACGACACTCAGGACGCGGCGCACTCCCTGCGCCCCGTGAATGTCGATCGGCAGCCAGGTTGAATTCTGTGCGAACACGCCCATTTATCTCCGCAGTACCATTCCGGGTCAAGATAACTTTAGGAAGCGGCTCGACGGATGTCAATGCGGCCGCGCAGCGCGAACCCTTGTCAGCCGGACGGCGTCCGTTAGGATGGCCGGGGAGGAACTCATGCAATCGATCGTCATCGTCGACTACGGCATGGCCAATCTGCGCAGCGTGCAGAAGGCCTTCGAGAAAATGGGCTGCGCCGCCGAGATCAGCGGCGATCCGAACCGCGTGGCCGGCGCCGCGAAAGTGGTGCTGCCCGGCGTCGGCGCCTTTCGCGACGCCATCGCCCGACTGCGCGAGTCTGGCCTGGCAGGGCCCCTCGTCGAGCACATCCGCGCCGGCAAGCCGTTCCTCGGCATTTGCCTCGGATTGCAACTACTGTTCACCACGAGTTACGAGGACGGTATCCATAATGGGCTCGACGTCTTCCCCGGCGAAGTGGTGCGGTTCCCCGAACGATCCGGCCTCAAAGTGCCGCACATGGGCTGGAACCAGCTGCGCGTCAAGCGGCCGGCGCCCGTGCTGCGCGATGTGCCGGAAGGGGCCGCCGTCTACTTCGTCCACTCGTACTACGTCGTGCCGAAGGACCCCGACCTCATCGCAACCGAGACCGACTATCCTACACCGTTCGCGTCGGCGATCGTCTACGAGAACGCCTTCGCCACACAGTTCCACCCAGAAAAGAGCCAGAAGGTCGGCCTGGGCATGCTGCGAAACTTCGCGGCTCTGTAGTCCGCAGCCCAAGCAACGAAGCCGCTTTCACCGTGCTGGTGCCGCAGGTTCCGCGAGCGCGAGCGATGGCAGCAAATCCCTGGCTGGCGTCGCTGGCCGGTCAACTTGATGCAAACCGTATTCTGCATGCTTCACAAACCCCTCGCCGTCCGGTAAAGTACCACTTTCCGCACTCTGGCGCCCGCTGGGAGCGGAAGGAAGTTCCAGGTAACCCAGGTGGTACAGCGCGGTGCTCATTTTCCCAGCCATCGATTTGCGCGGCGGCCAGTGCGTTCGGCTCCGTCAGGGTGATTACCAGCAAGAGACCGTTTTTGGCAGCGATCCAGCCGAGTTGGCGCGGCGCTGGGTGGAACAGGGCGCGCGCTACCTTCATCTCGTGGACCTCGACGGTGCTCGGGAAGGCCGGCCCATCAACGGCGACAGTGTGCGTCGCATCGTCGATGCCGTGGCAGTGCCATGCCAGCTGGGCGGCGGCTTGCGGACCGAGGAACACGTCGCTGAGGCCCTTGCTTGGGGAGTAGCGCGCGTGGTGCTTGGCACCCGGGCGCTGAAGGACCCGGTTGGTTGCGAAAGCCTCTGCCATCGTTTTCCGGGACAGGTGGTCCTTGGCATCGACGCCCGCCAGGGCAAGGTGGCCACCGAAGGCTGGCTGCACGTCGCCGAACGCACGGCCCTCGAATTGGCCAGGCAGTGTTCGTCCTGGCCGCTGGCTGCTCTCGTGTACACGGACATCAGCCGTGACGGGATGCTCGAAGGGGCCAATGTGGAGGCCATGGCGGAGATGGCGCGGGTCGTGCCCTGGCCGGTCATCGCCTCGGGAGGCGTCACCACTCTGGAAGACGTTCGCCGGCTGGCCCAGCAGGGACTGGCCGGCTGTATTATCGGTCGGGCCCTTTACGAAGGGCATTTGGATTTGTCTGCGGCAATTGCTACTGCAGAGAGTGAGTTCAAGACCAGGGGCTGGGGGGCACGATCGGAGCCCGGAGCGTGAGCGACAAGAGCGTAATCCCTTTGCTCACGCTCCGAGCCCTGACCCATCACCTCCGAGTACTGGTTCCGGGAGGTTCTCAATGGCCAAGTACAAAGTCGAGGACATTCGCAACATCGCCCTGGTGGGTCACGCAGCCGCCGGGAAGACGTCGCTGGCCGACGCCCTCCTGTTTCATGCGAAGGCGGTCGATCGGCGGGGTAGCGTGGAAGACGGGACCAGCGTCTCCGATTTCGACGACGAGGAGAAGAAAAGGCATTTCTCCATTGACACGAGCGTCTTGCATCTGGAGCACCGCGGCCACCAGGTTCACCTGCTCGACACACCCGGCTATCCGGACTTCGTTGGCGCCGCCCTGGAAGCCCTCAACGCCGTCGAGACCGCCGTGGTCGTGATTTCCGCCCCGAACGGAATCGAGGTCAACACCCGCCGCATGTTCAGTGAGGCCCGGCGCCGCGGCCTGGCGCGCCTGCTCGTCATCAACAAAATGGATGGCGATAATATCCGTTGGAAGGATCTCTGCAAGAACATTCAAGATACTTTTGGCAAGGCGTGCGTGTTCTTCAACGCTCCGGTTGGCCAGGGGGCCAGCTTCAGCGGCGTCGTCAGCGTTCTTCACCCTCCGGCCACCCCACCCTCCGGTTGCCTGGTCGATTTCGCCGACGCGCGGTCCAAGCTGGTTGACGCCGTTGTCGAGTCGGACGACGCCCTCATGGAGAAATACCTCCTGGAAGGGGCCATCAATGACGAGGAGCTGATGGCTGCCATTCCCAAGGCCCTGGCGGCGGGCACGGTCATTCCCATCCTTTGCACCTCCGCCAAGAAGGATAAGGATCTTGGCATTGCCGAACTGCTAGAGGCCGTAGCCACTTACGCCCTGTCTCCGGTGGAGGGCAAACGTCCCACGGCCATCAAGGGGGAGGGCGACAAGGCCCAGGAAATTGTGCTGGAACCGAGCGAATCGGCCGAGTTTGTCGGTCAGGTCTTCAAGTCGCTCAGCGACAAATTTGTCGGCACAATGTCCTTCTTCCGCGTTTACTCCGGCAAGCTCACCGGCGATACGCCGCTGGTCAACGTCCGCACAGGGAAATCGTCACGCACCGGCGGTTTGCTCCTCATGCAGGGCAAGACGCAGAAGACAGTCCCCGAGGCGATTGCTGGTGACATCGTGGCCGTGGCCAAGGTGGAAGACCTGCACATCGGGGAAACGATCGGCGGTAGTGCCCATGCGGCGCGACTGCCACCGCTGGCCTTTCCGACGCCCATGTACGGTCTGGCCGTCGAGCCGAAGTCGCGCGACGACGAGCAGAAGATCTCGGGCAGCCTGCACCGCATCGCCGAGGAGGATCACACGTTCCACGTCACGCGCGACAACCAGACGAAGGAGCTGGTCATCACCGGCATGAGCCAGCTGCATCTGGACGTCGTCCAGGGCCGGCTCAAGCGGCGTTTCGGTCTGGAGGTGGTCACCAAGGAACCGAAGATTCCGTACCGCGAGACCGTGACCGTGCCGTCCGAGGCGGATTATCGGCACAAGAAGCAGACCGGTGGCCGCGGCCAGTTTGGCGAGGTCCACCTGCGCGTCTATCCGCTGCCGCGCGAGATCAAGAGCCAGGAGCAACTGCTGGAGGAATTCGCCAACAAGAGTCGGTTCGAGAAGTTGCGCACGGCACACTACGACGCCAACCACAACTTTGCATTCCTGGATACGATTGTCGGCGGCACCATACCCAACCAGTTCGTGCCCGCCGTTGAGAAAGGTTGCAAGGAGTTGCTGGAACGCGGGGCGCTGGCGGGCTATCGCATTCAGGACGTGGCCGTGGAGGTGTACTTCGGGAAGGACCACCCGGTTGATAGCTCCGAACAAGCCTTCAAGACCGCCGGCAGGCATGCCTTCAAGAAGGCGTTCCTCGCGGCCCGGCCGGTGCTACTCGAGCCTATCGTGGATATGGAAATCACCGTACCCTCGAAGTACACGGGCACGATTCTCAGCGACCTGAACACGAAACGCGGGCGTATCGAGAACCAGGATTCGCTCCCCGGTGACCTGGCGGTTATCAAGGCTAAGGCGCCGCTGGCCGAGGTGACGCGCTACAAGGCGTCATTGGACAGCATCACGCAGGGTCAGGGTTCGTACACGATGGAGTTCAGCCACTACGACCTGGTGCCCGGGAACGTGCAGCAACAGATTGTGAGCAAGGCGAAGATACACGAAGAAGAGGAGGACTGAGCGAGGTAGGCACTGCTGAACGAGAAGCAACGAGCCGCTTGCGGCCTGGCGAAACTAAATCACCTTGGGTGAAGGTGCAGCACACAAGCCTGAAGTGCCAGCGAAAGCAGCAGCGTATCTCGCTGGCGCATCGGGCTTGTGTGTAGCCGAATCATGCACGGTGATTTAGATCGCCAGGCTGCAAATGGCTCTGTTGTTTCACGGTACGACTGCTTACTGCCCGTAGCCACCGTTGAAACCGAAACCCTTACCACCAAAGGCACCGCCCCCGAACTGACCGCCACCAAAGCCACCGCCCAATTGGCCACCACCAAAACCACCGCCCAATTGGCCACCACCAAAACCACCGCCGAACTGACCGCCACCAAACCCGCCGCCAAACTGGCCGCCAGCGAAGCCACCGCCGAATTGGCCGCCGCCGAACTGGCCACCGCCAAACTGACCGCCCCCGAAGCCGCCGCCAAACTGGCCACCGCCGGACTGGCCGCCGCCAAACTGGCCGCCAAAGCCACCGCCCAATTGGCCGCCACCGAAGCCGCCGCCGAATTGGCCGCCGCTAAAGCCGCCGCTTATTCCCATGGACGGAGAGAAGTTGAAATGCCCAGAGATGGATGGAAGGATCTGCGCGGTCGGCGGACTTTGACCCTTACCCAGACCGACCAGCCAGAATAACAGAGTCAGCGCACAAAGGAAACCACCTGCGCTCAAACCAAGCTGCCGAGCACGCATCTGAAGCCTCTCGATCACGAAAAGGAATGTGGTGGAGGAAGCAACGCCTACGTGGGCTGCGAGGAGTTTGCAAGCTCGTCCCGGACAGGCTACTTTGCCAGACTTCAGGATGAAATCTCAATGAACCGTCAAGCAAATGGCAACCAGCGCAATTTGCAAACTTGGTCCAACTTGAGGAAGAACGTCCACGCGATTGGAACTTGCGCCCTCCGGGAAAAAAAAGAAAGCGGCGGCCCCGAAGAGCCGCCGCACATGCCGTGTTCTCGATTTTTCAAAGAGTGGCATTTACATGCCGTAGCCGCCGTTGAAGCCAAAGCCCTTACCGCCCATGCCGCCGCCGCCCATCATCCCCATGCCGCCGCCCATACCCATGCCACCGCCCATCATGCCCATGCCACCGCCGCCCATCATGCCCATGCCACCGCCCATCATGCCCATGCCGCCGCCCATCATGCCCGTGGGGAAGAAATTGAAATTCCCTGAGATGGAAGGCAAGATCTGCGGCGTCCTCGCACCTTGGGACCGACCATCGCTGGGAGCGACAAGCAGCAATCCCAACGCCAGGAAGGGGCACACTGCGGTCACAAGACGCTGTAACCTGCACATAGAGCACCTCGCGCTTGGGGACAGAAGGGAGTGGGACCGGTTCACCAAGCCTCCCCCGCCCACCCCGCAATCGCGGTAAGAGACCCTGCTTATTACGAGGATACCGCCGTGGGTGGTCGCATTGCAAGTGTTTCGCTGCGAAGCCGGTGCGCCTTCTATCGGAATCCAGGAAGCGTAGCTGACAAAACCGGTATGCCGGACGACTTCTCCAGGGGATCAACGAAGGCGATTCCGGTGTGCGGGCTACTCCACAGGGTCACGCTCGACCGAGCCCCAAGGCCCGGGCCGAACACTGTGACTGCCTCCTAACCCAAACTCCCGAACAATCGCGCAAAAATCCAGCCAGGAACACGGTCTCCTCAGGGCACTAGCACCATTGTGCGCAAGAGATCCAAGAGATCAAAGTGGGTCAGCTGCGCTTTTCGATCAGCGACTGCGTCTTCACGACCGTGTATTCGTCCGGGAACGTGTGGAAACCGGACAGGAAAAGGCAGCCCTGCCGGGTCTCAACGGCGACGAAGCCAAGTGGCGCCAGGGCCAGGCGGTGGTGGGGCTGGAAATTGTGGAGCAGGCCGCGCTTGGTGCCGTCGGCAAGGATCTCCTCATGCACGTGCAGAAAGATCTCCGGCGCCAGCACCTCGACCTGGAAGGTCATTTGATAGTTAATGCCGTGGGCGCAGGGCAGGGCGTGACTGTGCTCGCTGCGCAGTCGATAGCTCAGCAAGCGGCGCCGCTCGGGCAGCGGCTGATCGGCGGCCGCGGCGACCTCGGTCAGGTGAACATCGGCATTCTCCCAGGAGAGGACGTGGCCGGTGCGCGTGATGCGCACGGTCAATTCATAGTCCTCGCGCTGGATCTTGCGCTGGGCCAGGATCTCGAACAGCTCCGGGTGCAGCGGCCGGCCGTAGACCTGGAATACAAGGTCGCTCACCCGAGGTCGGAGAAAGTAGACGCTCATGACAGATCGTTCCGGCCTCATGCTGGACACCGACGACCTCAGCCCACAGCGCGATTATAGGCCAGCCGGGCGGCGCTCACAATGCGTATTCGGAGCTGTGCGCGAAAGGGAAAAGGGGAGACGTTGACGGAGTGGCCTGAACAAGAAACGGGGAGGACCCAGCCGGTCCTCCCCGTTTTCCGAGGCAGCACATACCCAGGCACTTCGCCGTTTCGCCGGAGCTGGTTATCGACTCCAGGCAATGAACCAGCCGGCAAGTGCGATGTTACTTCTGGGCAACGCTGGCCGCGGCGAACCGGGATTGCGGCAGCTCGATGCGCGTCACAGCCCCAGCCCGGACGGCAACGCGCTCGACGGCCGTCAGCTTCTGACCCTCGCGAACGATCTCGGCCTTGAGGGTGTAGTGGTACTCCTGGCCGGGGGCAAGTTCCGGCGAAACGAACACGCGGGCCGCTGAAGTCGAACGCGTGGCAACGTCGTCAACAAGCAGCTTCGCGTCGGCCGGCAGATTGACCGTGAGGGTCGCCGGAGTCGGAACGCTCACCTCTTCCTTGGGCTCACCACCGCCAACCGGCGGTTTAGCCGGGGGCATCTTATCCGGCGGCTTGCCACCGCCCGGAGGAGGCGGCGGTCCGGGCGGCGGCGGCGGCGGCGGAGCGCCATAGGAGCCGCTGCAGCCGGACGAAGCGGAGCCCCAGCAGCCGTACGAGGAGTAACCGCAGCAGCCGTACGAGGAGTAACCGCAGCAGCTGCTGTGGTGGTGGTGGCCGCCATGGCAACCATGGCAGCCATGGCAGCCGCCGCAGGAATAGCAGCTGCTGTAGCAGCCGCAGCACCCGTGACAGTGCGCCGGGGTGTCGGCGCTGCCTGTCAGGGCCATCATCAACACGATACTGTACATCTTGAGGACCTCCCGGAAACGAAACAAGAAGCCAACCCACGCGAGAAGAACGACATCGACGCCCGGAGCCGTTTTATCCTGGTGATTGGTTGATCCACGTAGCGAGTTACACAGAGATCCGAAAGCTGGCGGACCGGAACATGGGCAAGCTCCTCCCTGATTCGCGTCACACGTACAAACTATCGAGCTTGCGGGTGTCGGGGCGAACCTTCTCGCCGACACTCATGCTCCGTCGTCCTGCCGGCCCCGTTGCCAAAGCTCGCCAGGTACCGTGAATGGTAAGGAGGCCAAAATGAAGAGTCAACAACAAATTGGGAAAGATGCGTGAAATCTGAGGGATCGGTACATTCGGCACCTTCGGCACAACGCGAAGTCAGCAATTTGCGCGGCTGGTCTCGGCTCCCTCTCAGTTGCCAGGGCCCGCACATCGACACTTCGGTGCATGGCCCGCACAGCAAGATTCCTCGTTAGCGGAGAACTTTATGCTTCTTTGCGCCTTTGCGCAAGGGCTTGCGAAGTAGGCGTTCTTCCTGCACGGCATTCTTCCCAGCACCCGCGGGCCGATCTTTTTCGGCATTCGCCTTAGCTTGCCTAACTGGATCGGATATGCTTGACGACAGACTCGACTTGCCCCACTTCGGATGGCGCGCCCCCCGACTGTCTCGCCCAGTTGGACGGTAGGCGCGGCTCCAGATGGAACGCATCACGACTCGGTTGGAGTGATTCCCATGGCCTATTTCGAGAAGTTTGCTGCCGGTCCTTTCGTGCGGCCAGCTTTCGCCCCCTGGGTGCTGGTTGCCACCGGCGTCGCGCTGGCCGGCGTCGCCGTGGTTGTACCTGCTTTGCCCGACTCCTGGTTGATGCTGTTCCGCCTGGTGTTGGTCGGCGTCGCGCTGCTGGCTGCGAGCGGAGGCGTATGGGCGCGGCTGCAAACCGCTGGTCAGGAAGCCTCGGAGCGGGCTACTTCCAGCGCGGTGCTGGCCCTGGCCGCACTCGTGCCGCTGGCAGGGTATGCTGTCCTCGAGCCGGAGTGGGATTCAGTCCGTTTCGCTCTGGCCGTGCTGACGGTAATCGCCCTGAGTGGCGCCCTTCTCGTCCTGCTGCCGTCGCTCATGCGGCGCGTCGTTCTCAGCCTCGTGGTCCTTGTCCATTTCGGCGGCATCCTGACGTCCACGACCTCCGTGCCACCTCCCGGCGGCGGAGAGGCCCCCTGGTTGAATCAAATGGCCTGGTCGCGCTTCTATCGGCCCTACCTGCAATTCCTCTATTTGACCAATGCTTACCACTTCTATTCGCCCGATCCTGGGCCGCCGACACTCCTGTGGTTCCACGTGGACTACGCAGACGGTAGCGAGCGCTGGGTGCGGCTGCCCGAGCGTGACCAGTTCCCCACGCGCTTGCAATACCATCGCCGACTGGCGCTGACCGAGAGTACAAATCAGCTGATGCCGCCGCTGTCGCCCTTCCCGCAGCAACTGGTTGCCAACCGGCTCAACGCGGGCAGCCTCCACGTGCCGCCAATTCCGCCGCACCCGCAGTTGTCCGAGAACTTCCAGTTCCGGCCGGCGCTGCCCTACTCGCTGAAGATGGTCGCCTTCTATGCGCGCCATGTGGCGCATACCTATCGCAGCGACGAGGACCCGGACGCCGAGGTAGAAGGGATCAAGGTCTACCGCGTGGTGCGTGCGATCATGTCGCCGGGCCAGATGGTCGTGGGCATCCGTCCCACGACGCCGACGCTCCAGGAACCCTTCTACCAGGGCGAGTTCGACAAGGACGGCAAGCTCAAGGATCCGCACGATCCGTTCCTGTACTGGCTGATCCCGATCATGCAGACGCCCCTGGATGACGCCGACCAGGCGCCGCAGGTGTTTAACGTTCCCCGGCCGCACGAGCAGCACGAGTTCAAGACCGTCGATTTCACCAAGTTCCACGCCGAGAAAAGGACCCGGAAGCCGGCCGCCCAGTGAGGCCGCTTACCAAAATACTGCGCGGCGCTTCACGAGGAGATTCATGCGTCATGGCAACGTCATCCTTTGATCCCGAACCGCTGGCCACACCGCTCCGCACTGCGGCCAACGCGGTGCGGGCCTGGGATCGCTTCTGGTTCCAGGCAGCCGATCCAACCACGCTTGGGCTCATTCGTCTTTGCTGCGGTCTGGTCGTGCTCTACGTTCACCTGGTCTATACCCTCGACCTGCAAGACCTATGCGGCAAGGACGCCTGGATTGGCACGGCCGCGATAAATCGGCTGCGTCACGAATTCCCGGTGGTGAGTCCGTCCAGTGACTGGAGCGGCGTGACGCAACTGCCGCTGCCACCGGCGACGGCGGAGGAGCGGAAGCGTGTAGAGGAATACAAGGATTACTGGGGCGTGGACCCGCGCTTGTTACCCGCACACGGCCAGTACGTGTGGTCAGTGTGGTTCCACGTCACCGACCCGAACACGATGATGGCCATCCACGTGTTTTTCCTCGCGTGCATGTGCCTCTTCACGCTCGGCTGCGGCACGCGCATCACGGCCGCGCTCACCTGGGTCGGGGCGATGAGCTACGTACAGCGGGCCCCGACCACACTCTTCGGCATGGACACGATGATGATGATCCTGCTGCTGTACCTGATGATCGCCCCCAGCGGCGCCGCGCTCTCAGTGGATCGGCTACTGGCTAGGTGGTGGTCGAAGCGCCAGGCACGGCGCGAGGGCCTGCCAGAGCCCGCCTGGCAGTTGCCGGCACCCTCGGTGTCGGCCAACTTCGCCTTGAGATTGATGGAGGTCCATCTCTGCATCATCTACCTTGCCTCGGGCCTGTCGAAGCTGCAAGGAGCGAGCTGGTGGAACGGCACGGCTCTGTGGGCGACCCTCGCCAACTACGAATTCGCGCCGCTCCACCAGGAGCGCTACGTGGAGTTCCTCCTCTTCCTTTGTCAGCACCGTTGGCTCTGGGAATTGGTCATGAGCAGTGGCGTCGTCTTGACCTTGTTCGTTGAGATCGGGTTCCCATTCATGGTGTGGACACGTTCGCTCCGCTGGCTCATGATCACTTGCGCCGTGTTCCTCCACATCGGCATCGCCATGAGCATGGGCCTCACCACATTTAGTCTCCTCATGCTGGCGTTGTTGCTGTCGTTTGTGCCAGGCGTAACGGTCCGGCGTCTCTTGAGGGGCATCCGGTGGCGCAAGAACCCCCAACTCCAGGGACCGCACGGTGCCTATTCCGATGCTCTGGGCGCTCCGTCGGGGCGGAGGACAGAACTGGCCGGTTCGCGGTGACGTTGGAAAAAGTGTTGGGAGCGAGGCGCGGGGCGCGGTTTCTCCCGACACCCCACGCTTACCGGGAGGCCTCCTGGCTACCCCGTCCCTCTCCCCGCTCAAGTTCCCCCACCTTGCCGGACGATAGATAATACTTGATGGGTGAGTCCCCGACTGCTGGGGTTGCCGCGCCACGGGACTGGTGAGCAGCCCCTGCCCCGGGAAACCCCAGCGATCGTCGGCCGAAGAGGTTTCCGACATGACCCCCTTGATTTCGAGGATGCAGCGCCCAGACCCACGACAGGCGTTTGCGGTTCTCGCCATGGCGGCGTTCGCCGCGCTCCCGGCGGCGTGCCCTGCTCAGGCACCGGCCGCCGATGGCACGTTTTATGCGCGCCAGGCTACCTTCCAGATTCCCTTCCAGATCGACTCTGGCGAGGGACGCATCCGCGAGGTGCAGTTGCACGTCTCGGAAGACCGTGGCGTACACTGGGACCTGGCGGCAAAGGCCAGTCCCACCGAACGACACTTCAAGTTCACCGCGCGGCATGACGGTTGGCACTGGTTCGCGGTGCGCACCATCGACGTCGATGGCCGGGCCTACCCCGCGAACCTGGAACAGGCGCAGGTGCGGCTGAAAGTCTGCGTCGATACACAGCCGCCGGTGGTGAGCCTGCGGCCCGCCTCTTCGCCTCTCGCGTCGGCGGCTGTGGAATGGGATGTGCGCGATGACAATCTCGATCTCGATAGTTTGCGCCTGGATTATCGCCTGTCCGGGAGCGGTGAATGGATCCCGCTGGGAGCGCAGCGAGCAGCGCAGGGACAGCGCGCATGGAACCCGGCCACGAATGGGGCCCTGGAAGTTCGCCTGCAGGTGAAGGACCTGGCCGGCAACGCCAACGAGGCGACCACGACGGTGACGCCGGGCGCCGGGACACGGATGGCGGGCAGCGTAGCTGCGGAGGTGCCGGCGGGCGGCCTCGTGCGCATGATCAATAACAAGAAAATCAGCATCACGTACGAGCTGAAGGAAGTCGGGAAGTCGGGCATTGCGGTCGTCGAGTTGTGGTACACGCGCGGCGACGGCCGCAACTGGCAGAAGTACGACGAGCGCAGCAATCCGCAATCGCCCTACGTGGTCGATGTCGTGGAGGAGGGCCTGTACGGCTTCACGCTGGTGGCACGGAACAAGGCCGGCGGAGGCGAACCCCCACCACGGGTCGGCGATCCGCCGCAAGTGTGGGTGGAGGTGGACCTGACGAAGCCAGTCGTGCGCCTGCAAAACGTGGAGGTCGGTCGCGGTCCCGAGTTGGGCAATCTCACCATCTCTTATACGGCCACCGACAAAAACCTGGCCCGGCAGCCGATCGCGCTGTCGTATGCCGAACGGCCGGAGGGTCCCTGGACGCCGATTGCCACCGGCGAGGAGAACAGCGGTCGCTACGTCTGGCGCATGCCGGAAACGGTGCCCTACCAGTTCTACGTCCGCGTCGAGGCGACGGACAAGGCCGGCAATGTCGGCAACGCTGAGACGCCCAAGCCGGTCATCGTCGATCTCTCGCAGCCGAAGGTCCAGGTCATCAGCATCGGCACGGGTCCCTGACCCGCGTATCGTTGGCCGTCCGCTGCGGTCGTCCTATAATGCCCCTCGAGGTTCCGACCAAACCCCGACGGGAAACCCCATGGACGATCAGCTTGCAGCAGCGCCCCAAAAACCGAAGTATCAGCGAGTTGTCCTGAAACTGAGCGGCGAGGGGTTTGGCCATGCCGGCAAGAGCGGCATCAACATCGACGAAACCCTGAATATTGCCCGCCAGGCGCAGCGCGTTCTCCAGAGCGGCGTGCAATTGGCCATCGTCGTCGGCGGCGGCAACATCCTGCGCGGCGCCCAGTTCAGCGCCGGCGGCGAGGTCATCAAGCAGGCGACCGCCCACTACATGGGCATGCTCGCCACCGTCCTCAACGGCCTCGCCTTGCAGGACGCCCTCGAAAGTCTCAATTGCGAGACGCGCCTGCTCACCGCAATCCGCATGGAAAATGTCGCCGAGCCGTACATCCGCCGCCGGGCCATCCGCCATCTTGAGAAGGGGCGCGTCGTCATCCTTGCCGGCGGCACGGGCAATCCCTTCGTGACAACCGACACCGCCGCGGCGCTGCGGGCCTGCGAGCTGGAGGCCGACACCCTCCTCAAGGCGACGCGGGTGGACGGCGTTTACAGCGATGATCCCGAGCACAACCCGCATGCGGTGCGCTACGAGAAGTTGACATACAATCAGGTGCTGCGGGATAATCTGCGAGTGATGGACATGAGCGCCATTACCCTGTGCCGGGAGGCCAGGCTGCCCATCCTGGTGTTCAACTTCAAGCGGGAAGGCAACATCGAACGCGCCATCGCCGGCCATCCCATCGGCACGCTGGTGAGCGAATCGGCCTGAGCGCGGCGGCAGTGCAGCGGGAGCGAGGGGAACCATGACCAGCGACGACATCCTCCTGGACGGCGAAGAGCGAATGGAGAAGGCTGCCAACGTCCTGCGTGACGAGTTGCGTGGCCTGCGTACCGGAAGGGCGACGCCGGCCCTCGTGGACAGCATCCGGGTTGAGTACTACGGCTCCCCAACGCCGCTCAAGCAGCTCGCCCAGATCAGCACGCCCGACCCGCAGTCGATCGTGATTCGGCCCTACGACCAGGGCTGCCTCAAGGACGTCGAAAAGGCGATCCGTTCGAGCGATCTCGGTATGTCACCGAACAACGACGGCAAGATGATCCGCCTGCAGGTGCCGCCGATGAGCGGCGAGCAGCGCACGAAGATGGTCCAGCGGATTAAAAAGCTGGCCGAAGAAGCAAAGATCGCCATCCGCAACGTCCGCCGCGACGCCAATAAAAACTTCGACCAGGCGGAAAAGGCCAAGGAAATGACCGAGGACGAGCGCGACAAGGGCAAGGACGAAGTTCAGGGCCTGACGAAGAAGTATGAGGATCGCGTCCAGGAAATGGCGGACAAGAAGAGCAAGGAAGTGATGGAACAATAAGCACCGAGGATGTGACAGTGGGTTCTGCAAGCCGCCTGCGGTTTAGCGAGGTGATTTCCGCTAAGCTGAGAGCGGCTTCGCTTCTGCGCCGAGGATGCCTTGCGCACGCTTGCTGACCTCGAGCCATTGCCGATCTCCAGCGAACGCGGCCTGACGGCTGAGGCGGTCGCCCGCAGCCGTGAACAGTTCGGTTGCAATCGACTGACGCCCCTGCCCCGCGAGCCGCTCTGGAAAAAGTTCCTGGAAAAGTTCGACGAGGCGATCATCAAGGTTTTACTGGCAGCGGCGCTGTTGTCCGTGGTTGTGGACCTGTTCAAGGCGCAGGAAACGGCACCGAGTCACGTTGTCGCCGCAAGCGTCGCCGTCGGGATGGCCCTGCTCGCCCTGCTGGGCGCCTACGTCCTCGGCTACCGCCAGTGGGTCCCCACCATCCTCTTCCTGTCGGCCCTGGTCCTCTGGCCCATCGGCGCCGCCACGGGCCACGTTTCCTTTGACGGCCTCGCCGTGATGATCGCCGTTGTCCTGGCGACCGGCGTCGCTTTCCTGACCGAATACAAAAGCGACCGCGAGTTCGAGTTGCTCAACGTTTCCAAGGATGCGCAGCGAGTGAAGGTGCTGCGCGACGGCCGGGTTCAGGGCGTCACGCTGGAAGAAGTGGTCGTCGGCGACCTCGTCATTCTTGAGATGGGCGACGAGGTACCCGCCGACGGTCGGCTCGTCAAGGCGACGGACCTGTGCGTGGACCAGTCGCTCATGACCGGCGAGTCGGAGCCCGTGCGCAAACACGCCCTGCCGGCGGACGACACGGCCGCCGGTCCGGACAAGCCGGGCTGCCTCCACCGCGGTACCCAGGTGGTGGATGGCGTCGGCGCGCTGCTGGTCACCGAGGTCGGAGACGCCACGTACCTGGGCCAAATTGCACGCCGCCTAGGGGCAAACGACGAGGCCGAGAGAGAGCCGGAGAGGCCGGAGACCGAAGAGCAGCGGGTGCAGCGCAAACTGACCATCTCGAAGCAAGCGACGCCGCTTCAGGAAAAGCTGGAGCACCTCGCCGACATCATTAGCAAGGTCGGCTATGTCGCGGCCGGGGCGATTTTCCTGGCCCTGTTGATTCGCGGCATCCTTGTCGGCGAAGTTTACTGGCCGACTTCCACCACGGACCTGCTGATCGTCGCGCGCAACCTGCTCGAGTACGTCATGTACATGGTCATTATCGTGGTCGTGGCGGTGCCGGAAGGGCTGCCGATGAGCGTGACCGTGTCGCTGGCCCTGGCGATGCGGAAAATGACGCGGGCCAACTCGCTCGTGCGCCAGCTGGTGGCCTGCGAGACGATCGGCTCGACGACGGTGATCTGTTCCGACAAGACCGGCACGCTGACGCAGAACCAAATGCAGGTGGTGCGTCTGTCCTGGGACGGCCTGCTCTTCGACCGAGACCGCGGCAGCAACTGGCCGCTTCCAGATCCGCAAACGCCCTGGCCACGGCCGGGAACGCCGCTCGACTGGCTGGCGCTCAATGCCGCCGTCAACTCGACCGCCCATCTCGAAGAGAAGGACGGCAAGCTGATGGCCGTGGGCAACTCGACGGAAGGCGCCTTGCTGCAATGGCTTCACGCCGCCGGCCTGGAATATCAGCAGCTACGGTTGCTCTTTGAGCCACTTTATCAAGTACATTTCTCTTCAGAGCGCAAGCGGATGACGACCGTGGTCCGCTACGGCGACCGGTTCATCGTCCTGGTCAAGGGCGCGCCCGAATGGTTGCTGGAGCAGAGTACCCGATACCAGGCGGCAGACGGCTCTATCCACGATTGGACGCCCGCCGCGCGGCAGGAGACACTGCGTCACTTGCACGACAGCGCCGACCAGGCGATGCGTACCCTGGCCTTCGGCTATGCCACGCACCCCGCCGGCAGTTTCACAGACGACGCCCTGCACGCGCGGCGACACACGCTCGAAGAGGGCCTCATTTACGTCGGCTTTGTCGCCATCCGCGATCCGCTGCGCGAGGACGTCCCACGAGCGCTGGAACAATGCCGGCGCGCGGGGATCGAGGTGAAAATGATTACCGGTGACGACGAACACACGGCCCGTGCCATCGGCGTCGAGGTCGGCCTGCTCGACCGGGCGGACGCCGAAGTCGTGACCACCGCTACCTTTAACGCGTGGAGTGACGCTGAACTGGCCGAACACCTGCCGCGGCTGCGCATCCTGGCCCGGGCGAAGCCCCTCGACAAGCTGCGCATGGTGCGAGCGTTGCAGTCGCAGAACCATGTCGTCGCCGTTACGGGCGACGGCACGAATGACGCTCCGGCACTGAAACGAGCGGACGTCGGTCTGGCAATGGGTCGGGCCGGCACCGAGGTGGCCAAGGAGGCGAGCAAGATCGTGCTGCTCGACGACTCTTTCACCACCATCGTCAAGGCGGTTCACTGGGGCCGGTCGCTCTACGAAAACATTCAGCGTTTCATTCAGTTCCAGCTGACGATCAACGTCAGCGCCCTGGCGATCGCATTTCTTGGGCCGCTGTGCGGCGTCAAGCCGCCGTTCACGATCTTGCAACTCCTCTGGATCAACGTCATCATGGACACGTTCGCGTCCATCGCCCTCTGTTCCGAGCCGCCACGGCCTGGCCTGATGGAGAACCCGCCGAAGCGACGCGACGAAAGTATTCTGACGCGGGCCATGCTGTGGAACATCTTCACGACGGCGAGTTTCTTCGTGGTTGTGATGATGGGACTGCTGCTCGGTATGGAATACCGGCACTGGTTCGCTGGAAACGGCCCTTCGTCGTTGGACTTCCCCAACTTCACCGATCGACAGGTGAGCATCTTCTTTACGACGTACATCTTCTTCCAGGTGTGGAATGAGATGAACTGCCGGTCGCTGGTGCCCGAAGTGAGCGGGCTGTGTGGGCTCCCGCGGAACCCGGTGTTCCTGAGCATTCTGGCGATGATCGTCGCCGTGCAGGTACTGCTCGTCACCTTCGCGTCCTCTCTCTTCAAGGTGGAACGGCTCAACCTCGTCGATTGGCTGCTGATCGCCGCGGCCACGGCGTCGGTGCTGGTCTTCCGAGAGGTGAGCCGCCGCGTCCAGGCCGCGGTACAATGAAAAGCAGGGAGGCAATGTCGTGACGGAAAAGTACGATCAACTGCAAGCGGCGGCCGCAAAACTGGGCATCGGCGGCTATGAACACCACGTCTTTCTGTGTACTGGGCCGAGTTGCTGCACACCCGGGGACGGCCTTGCCGCCTGGGAGGTGCTGAAACAGCAGATCAAGCAACACAAACTCTGTGCCGGACCGAATGCGTGTTACCGGACAAAAGTCGGCTGCCTGCGCATCTGCTGTCACGGCCCGACGATGGTGGTCTATCCGGAAGGGACCTGGTATCACGGCATGACCGCCGACCGCATTCCGCGCTTTGTTCAGGAGCATCTCATCGAAGGACGGCCCATCGAGGAGTGGATCTTCGCGCGAAATCCGCTGCGCTGTGACTGACCAGCGAGCGAGTTCACGGCCTGGCGAATTCATTGCGCAGGAAGGTCTGCACATCCTCCCACATTTCGGCGGCCTTGACGAAATCGACGTTCATCGCCTTGATCGTCCGCGGCGTCTCCAGCACCGGTGGCAGCTGGGCTTTCACCTGTGGGTTGAGCGGGATCTGGTGACTCGGCCCTTCCGCCAGCTTCGCTTCCACCTCCGCGCTAAGGAGATAATCCACGAGCTTGCGCGCCCCTTCGGCATTGGGACTCCCCTTGATGATCGCCACCGTATTGGGGATGAACAAGGTCCCCATACGGTCGTCCCTGGAGCGGTCGCGGTCGGGGAAGACAATCGCCACATGGGGGTTCGCCTGAACCTCTTCCAGAGCGTCGTCGGTATCGGTCATGCCGACGGCAACGACACGACCGCCGGGCGCCTGACCCTGGCCGACCCATTCGGCGACCTGTTTGTTGCCCGGGGCCAGCTGCACGCCGTTGTCGCGCAGGTCCAGATAGAACCGTTGCGCGGCCTCCTTGCCTAAAACCTCGAACAGGCAGGCCGCCTGCGTGGCCGTGGTGCCGAACTGCGGCCGCGCCATGGCCACCTTGCCCTTCCAGCGGGGACCCCTCAGATCGAGCAGGCCGCGCGGCCGTTCGTGCTCCTTGACCAGTTTCGTGTTGACCACCAGCACCCGCGCCCGCGAGGCGAAGGCGTGCCAGGTATCGTCGCTGGCGCGGCACGACTCGGGATAGGGAAGGGCAATGGGACTCGCGTAGGGCTCGAGCAGGCCCTGGCTTTGCAAACGGATCGTCGAAAGAATCTCGTTGTTCCAGAACACGTCGCAGCGCGGCCGGTCCTTCTCGTTGACCAGTTCCAGAAAGAGGCTGACCGACTTGTCGGCCTCGGTGTCGAACTTTGGCGCCGCCTCTAGCCCGGTCTGCTGGCGGAAGGTCGCCAGAATGTCCGTGGCGAATTCCTCGTCCTGGGCGCAGTAGAGGACGACGCGCGGCTGCGAACGCGGACAGCCAGTGGCCGCCGTCAACAACAACAAAACTATCAGAGAGGCGGACCAGCGACCAACGATACGTGCAGCAGTGTTCATGTTCTCCTACCATGAGATAACGCGGGGCGACACCAGCCATTCTTCCAGGGCGCGTGGGTGGGGTCAAGCAAGCGATGCCGGCACTTCACGCCGGCGGATCAGTTGTTACAATGGCAACATTCCGGCCTTTTACGTGACGCTGCTCTCCCAGGAGGATGACCGATGCGAAACAGCTTGATCCTGATGGCGCTGGTCTGGAGTGGGGGGGCTCTGGCCGCAGAGCCGCCAGAGCCCCTCCTGCTTGCCAAACCCGATGCCTTTCAGACCCTCGTCAATCCGAACTGCTCACACTGTCGCGACGAGGCCAAGCGCCGCGCCAACGAATTGCGGCCCGATGACCGGGTTCTCTGCTGGGTACGCGATACCAAGGGGAAGTACGAGGGCGGCGCCATCCCAATCCGCTTCTTCCTCAATCCGTACCGCGTCATCAGCGACACCTATGGCGTCTTCGTCTACGATCCCGACGCAGGTTACGCCCGCGGCTTCAAGCCGTCGCTGGAATTCACCTTCCACGGCTGGCGCAACGGCGTCATGGTCATGAAACACAAGGACGGCACGCTCTATTCGTGCCTGAGCGGCATTGCCTTCGCAGGGCCGAAGAAAGGCAGCCGGCTCGAAGCGGTGCCGACGTTGGTCAGCGACTGGGGCTTCTGGCTGGAACGCTATCCCGGCAGCGTTGCTTACCACATGTACGACAAGTATCAGCCCATCGAACTGCCGGGGAAGGAGAACCCGGACTCACGCAAAACGCGCCTGCCCGCCGACCCACGCCTGCCGGCGGAAGAGCCGGTGCTCGGCGTCAGCGTTGGCAAGGCATCTCGGGCGTATCCCCTGGCAGCACTGGAGAAAGCAGGGCTGATCCACGACCGCATCGACGGCAAGGAATGCGTCGTGCTCTGGCACGGGCCGACGCGCACCGCGGCCGCTTACGCGCCAACGGCCTTGCTCCACCAGGACGCGGAGCCGGCGCGCAACGTAACGCTGACGCTGAGCCACAAGGACGAGGCGGCGCCGTTCGTCGACAAGGAAACGAGTTCGCGCTGGGACGTAGCTGGTCGCTCCGTGGAGGGACGACTCAAGGGGTGGACGCTAAACTGGCTGGACGGGACACAGGTGAAGTGGTTCGCCTGGGCGGCGGAGTATCCAGAAACGACAGTCTACGGCAGATGACGCCGCGCAGTCAGCGTGTCGCCGCCGTGCCCTTCCTCAGCAGGTGCTTGCGCATGGCGGCGACACGTTCGGCTTCCCAGCGTGGCTGGTCTGTGCGCACCAGTTCGCCAATGAGCCGTGCCCCTTCTTCGGAGCGCACCGCGGAGAGGTGCTGCACCTTGAGCGGCACCGCGGGAATGCCCTGTTCCTGGAGTTCTTCTGTCCACTGGCTGCGGCTTGACACCAGGCCGTCCCCTGAACCCAGCCCCGTACCGACAACGCAGACGAATTGGACAGACGGCGGGATGCGCTTGTCGCGTCGCTCGTACAAGGCGCGCTGCCGTGCTTCCTTGGAGAGCGATTGCAGGAAGGGCCGCTGACTGCCACGAACGGACAGGGTCAGGTCCGCCCAGGACGAGCCGCCGTTCGGGGAACAAACCTGCACTACCTTGGTGATGCCGGCATCGGGGTGATCCTCCACGACCTGCCGAGCGACCAGGCCACCGGCGCTGAAGCCGACGACGACGATGTCCGGATAGCCCATGCGATGGATGCGGTCGAGACCCTGTAGCAAGCTTGGCAGCGTGGCGATTTCCGCGACCGGCACAGACTGACCGTAGGTAAAGGCGAACACGTCGGCGTTGCGCGACAAGTTCTTGACGAGGGCACTGCCCGGTTGCTGCCAGGACGCGAACTTCGCCCGGGCCACGTTGCTGTCGGAGAAGGGATGCATGTGCAGACCGGAGATGAGGACAACTGCATGCTGCTGGCCGGTGGAGCGCAGCCATTGCTCGGCCTGCACCGGCACCGGAGCGACCTGCGCGAACTTCGTCTCGACAGGCTCGACGCCGAGAATCAGAACCAGGCATAGCGTCGACAGTCCTACGACCATGACGGCCCTCCCGTTCCTAAAAACCGGGAACTCGAAGGCGGTGCATTCCTCTGGTGCGCAGCACGGCAAGGAATCAGTGGATTAATTTCGTATCGCATGGGATGGGATCTCTGTCAACAGCGTTTCGTCGAGCCCTGGAGGACGCAGCGGAATTCTGCTTCTGTGGAAATGATAAGTGTGGTACCAAAGCGTGATTCCATCAGTGCGGGGCTAATCTAAATGACCGTGCGGGATTCAGCTGTACGGATCTTGCAT
>JRHI01000658.1_pt1 | contig 35483 bp, 40 predicted proteins | sample 215371 | NCBI WGS metagenome assembly JRHI01 (sample SAMN02929681, study PRJNA255918) | sediment metagenome | biome: cave system; feature: Ice Cave; material: Sediment; isolation source: sediment from deep within a dark volcanic ice cave with no known source of... ...
ATCATTCCGAGCTCGCCGCTTGACCTCGATGTCATGACCTCTGAAGTTGGAACGGCACTAGGTGGGCGGCGGATGAGTGGCGGACGCGGATCGTACGCCGACCTGCTGCGGCAGCTGCTTCGAGATCCCGCCGCGGTCACCGGGCTCGTGATCCTGCTCCTCACGGTGCTCGGTGCGGTGTTCGCCTCCAGGGTCTCGCCGTTCAGTCCGACCGACCAGGCGCTCGCGCTCCGCGGGCAGGCGCCATCGCTCGAGCACCCGCTCGGACTCGATGATGTCGGCCGAGATCTCTTGAGTCGGCTCCTTCACGGCGCGAGCTATACGGTCGGGGGATCCCTGATCGCAGTGGCCCTCGCGACGAGCGCCGGGGTCTGCATCGGCCTGGTCGCCGGCTATCTGGGCGGCACCGTCGATCGCCTTCTCATGCGCGCCGCGGACCTCATGCTCGCCTTCCCCTCGATCGTCATCGCGATCCTCCTCGTCACCTTTCTCGGTCCGAACTTCCTGAGCGCGGTGCTCGCGGTGGGGATCGCCGGCGTGCCGGGCTATGCGCGCATCGTGCGCGGTCTGACGCTCTCGCTCCGCGAGCGGGAGTTCATCCACGCGGCCGTCGCCTGTGGCGCGGGATCCGTGCGCATCGTCACCCGACACGTCCTGCCAAACACCATCTCGGCGATCATCGTGTACTCGAGCCTCGAGGTCGGTTCGGCCATCGTTCGCCTCGCGTCGCTGTCGTTCCTCGGGCTCGGGGCGCAGCCGCCGACGCCGGAGTGGGGAGCGATGCTCAACTCGGCGCAGCAATGGCTCTTCATCGCGCCGCACATCAGCCTGGTCCCGGGCGTCGCGATCTCGCTCGTGGTGCTTGCGTTCAACCTCGTGGGCGACGGACTACGAGATGTGCTCGACCCGCGGCTTGCCTCGTGATTCCGGCGGTCGAGCCCGTCCAGCGCGTGAGCCCGCGATCGGCAGACGTCGTCGTGGTGGGCGGGGGGATCAACGGAGCGGCGGTCCTCTACCACCTCGTCGAGAGCGGCGTTCGCGACTGTGTGCTCATCGAGCGGGGTCGGATCGCGGGTGGCCCGACCGGCGTGTCGAGCGCCGTCGTACGGCAGCACTACGTCGATGAGACGTACGCGCGGATGGCGCTCGAGAGCCTGCGGTTCTTCCAGCGGTTCGGCGAGCTCACCGGCGGTGACGCCGGATTCCGGCCGATCGGCTACCTGCTCATGGCACCGGAACGCGATGTGGCGGCGCTCCGAGCGACGGTCGCGATGCAGCGGCGGGTGGGGATCCTGACCGGCTGGGTCGCCGTGGACGAGATCGCCGAGCTCGAACCGCTCGCGCTCACGGAGGGACTCGGCGGCGGCGCGTACGAGCCCGAGTCCGGCTATGCCGATCCGGCCGGGACGACCAGCGGTCTCGTCGCCTGGGCCGTGGCGCGCGGTGCTGCGGTCCTGCGCGACACGCCGGTGACGCGGATCGTGACCCGCGGCGGGCGGGTCGTCGGCGTGGAGACGCCGGACGGCATCGTGTCCGCGGAGCGCGTCGTCGCGGCGGGACCGTGGACCGCCGCGCTCGCCCGCGGCGTCGGAGTCGAGCTGCCGCTCCGGCCCTCTCGCGAACCGGTCGCGGTCCTGCGGTGTCTTCCCGACCAGCGGACGCGGCATGTCGTCGCGGACGTCGCCAACCAGGTCTACCTGCGGCCCGACGGCGCCGACCACCTACTCGTTGGCGGGCTCGCGTCCGCGGCGGTCGGGACCGATGCAGATCCCGACGTGTTCGACACCCGGGCGACGGGTGCGGAGGGCGGGTTCTTCGCCGAGCGGGTGCTCGCGCGCTTCCCGGACCTACGGTCGGCGCGCAGCCGGGCCGGGTGGGCGGGAATCTACGACATGTCGCCCGATCGCCGCCATATCATCGACGAACTCCCGAGCGCGCGCGGCTGCTTCGTCGTGTGCGGTACGAGCGGCCACGGGTTCAAGCTCGGTCCCGCCATCGGCGCGCTCGCCGCCGATCTGGCTCTCGGTCGAGAGCCTCGCCACGACGCGAACTCGTTCAGAGTGGCGCGCTTCCCCCCGTAGCGCTCGCGAGCGTCCTCTAGGTCTTCGCGGACGCCCTTGCCGCGAGGCATCCGGCGAAGCTCTTCATGAGTTGCGGGCCGACCATCCGCGTCGCCGAGCGCGCGAGCGGCGCGAGGACGCCGGAGAACGCGAACGACGCGACGAGGTCCACCGCCGTACGCTCCGGCCCCTCCTCGCCGAACGCGAGCCGCATCTCGCCGTCGGCGCGAACGCTTCTGAGGCCGTCCTGGCCTTCGGCGCGCACGCGCAGGCTCGTCGGCGAGGTGCGCTCGAGCCGCACGACACCGGTGAAGTGCACGCTCGCCTCGCCGTACTGCGCGCCGATCCGCGCCGCGTAGCCGCCATCCTCGTTCCGCCCGGTGACGCCCGCGCCGGGGATGCAGCCGATGACGCCGGCGACGTCGTCGAACAGCGCGAGTGCATCGGCGAGGGTCGCCTCGAGCGTGAAGTGCTCGGCGAGGGTCACGACCGACGCCATCAGCCCGCCCGCCCGGAGTGGCTCACGCGTCCGCCGCGAACCGGTCTGGTGCGAATGCCTCGAGCGGCGTCGCGCTCCGTCCGGTCGCGATGAGCTCGGCCATCGCCCTGCCGGCGATCGCGGTCTCGGCGAGGCCGGCGACCGGGACCGCGACGTAGTACTCGTCGGCCGCGGTGGCGCGCCCGTAGATCGGCACGAGGTCAGCGGGGACCGGACGCACGCCGGCCCAGGCCCGCTCGACCTCGACGTCGCGGAGCGCCGGGATGACCATCTTCACCGCGTCGAGGATCGCGCGGGTGTCTTCGGCCGTGACGGTGGTGTCAAACGAGCCCGGCCGGTAGGTAGTGCCCATCCAAAGCCGGCCGTCCGGTGCCGGGCGGATCCCGCAGGCGAGCCTCGTCGCGAAGCGCGGGTCGGGCTGGTAGATGAGGCAGGTGTGCCCGAGCGTCCGCTGCGGTGTCGAGACGAGCAGCTGGCCTGCGACGGGGATGACCTCGAGCTCGAGGTCCGAGAGCTCCGCGACCGCAGGTGACCAGGCGCCCGCGGCGTTTACGAGCCTGTCCGCGGTGAAGACACCGATAGGCGTGGTCACCCGCCAGCCCGAGCCGTCGGCCCCCACGGCCTGCGCCTCGGCGCCTTGGTGCACGGCGGCACCCGCGGCGACCGCCGCGCGGTGGAGCGCCGCGACGAGCCGGATCGGATCCACCTCGGCGTCGTCCGGCCAGTACGCGCCGCCGACGATCGTGGGCGCGACCGCCGGCTCGATCTCGCGCACCTCGCGCGCGTCTAGGAATCGCGCGCCACCGTACGCCGCGACCCGCCGCTGCTCCCCGTCGAGGAGCCGGCGCTGCGCGAGCTGCTCCTCGGAGTCGAACAGCACGAGCGTGCCGCAGCGCGCGTGGTCGCAGTCATCGTCGAGCCGCGCGACAAGCTCGGGGAAGTAGCGGAGGCTCGCGAGGACGAGCTCGAGCAGGGAGTTCGGGGTGCGCAGGCTCGCCGAGATCCAACCACTCGAGCGGGTCGAGGTCCCGTCGCCGACGCGGCCCCGTTCGAGCACCCTCACCGAGAGTCCTTGCCAACGCAGGTGGAGCGCGATCGAGAGCCCGATGAGCCCCGCACCGAGCACGATGCACTCGCTCGCGTTCGGGTCGGCCTGCGAGCGCCCAACTTCACTCACGGACCCTCCAGGCGCGGAACCTCGCGCGGTCTCGAGTCTGCGGACGGCGTCCGGTCGAGCGCAATGTCATCGCGGCACAGCGACCCCGCACAATGTGGTCGCAACGCACTGTTGACTCGGGCCCATCTTGCTCTCAGCATGACGCTCGAGATGATGATCACCAGACGTCCGAGGGTGTCCGGTGCCAACCCGGTCTCCGCGCCGCTCTATCGCCCGGACTGGCGGTACGTGGAGAAGAGCGCGATGGACGACTTCACGCGCGCCGATTGGGAGCTCATCGAGGAGCAACGGGCCGTCTTCAACGCGGAGAACCAGGCCGCCACGGTGATCCGGATGCTCCGGACGACCGAGGATGAGAAGGCCTTCGGGTACCGGGTGAACTTCTACCAGCACTCGCTCCAGTCGGCGACCAAGCTCTACCTCGACGGTCACGAGGAGGAAGACATCGTCGTCGGCCTTCTCCACGACATCGGCTTCACCGCCTGCCCGTCGCGCCACGGCGCGTTCGCGGCCGAGCTGATGGGCGCCTACGTCTCCGAGCGCAACGTCTGGATGCTTCAGCGTCATCAGGTCTTCGGCGACCACCACGCGCCGACCCACCCACAGATCTCGGACCCGGAGGCGCGCGACCGCTGGCGCGCGCACGAGTACTTCGACTGGGGGGTCGAGTTCGCGGAGAAGTACGACCAGGGCGCGATCGACCCGAAGTATGAGACCGCACCGCTCGAGCTCTTCGTGCCGATGGTCGAGCGGATCTTCGCGCGCCCTCCCCGCCGCATCCCGATCGATTGACGGTCGGCTCGCCGAGGCGACATCCGCGGACCTCGTGGCGCTGAGTCCGTGCCTTCCCGGTCCTGCGAGCAGTCAACTCGGCATCGCGATCGGCACCATACCTGGGACAAGCGTCGGCCGAACGCCGCGGCGCGCCGCTCGCTCCCGCTGCTCATCGAGCGCGGGCTGCGACCAACGTGAGCGTCGGGATCGTCGATGTGGGGGCGTACTCGCCGGCGCAGATCCAGACCGCCGAAGAGATCGCGGTGCTCTCGGGGATCCCGCTGGGGGTGGTGCGTGACCGGTTCGGGCTCACCGGCATGCACATTGCGGCGCCCGACGAGCATGCCTTGCACCTGGCGGCGAAAGCCGCCGCGCCCCTGCTCGAGCGGCACGGCGGGAAGCAGGAGATCGTGTTCCCCTCGGACCTGTCGACCGCGAAGCTGAAATAGGGGCGGAGGAAGAGGGCGTGGAGGCGCTGCCGCAAACCCTGCTGTTCGGGATCCTGCGCTCCGGCCTCTACGCCCTCACCGCGCTCGGCCTCGCGATCTCCCTTGGCGTCATCGGCGTCGTGAACTTCGCCCACGGCGAGTTCGTCATGATCGGCGCCTACATCGGCTTCTGGACCTACCTGCTGCTGTCCGGTCCGCTCGCCGCTACCTGGCGTACGACGAGGCCGGGCTGCGGCCCCGGCCGCAGCCGCCGCGGCCCCGGCCGCAGCCGCCGCGGCCCTCGCGCGAGCTCGCGGCACCCCTGGCCGACGCCATCCTGAGCTACTCGATCACGCATCCGACCGAAGGGCGAGCGCAGCATCGCCCAGGCTCTCGCGCTGCCGCGCTCCGGCGCGCCTGGCGCGTGTCGCACGGCGGCGTGCGCCAGGTGCTCCGTCGCGCCCGCCTGGGCCAGCGCCTGGCCCGTCTGGCCGCGGCCGAGGCGCTCTCGGCAGCTGAGGGCGGGCCGCTCACCGAGCGGGCCCTCCGGGAGATCCGCGCCATCGAGCGGCCGCGGGTCATGCACAGATCGCCAAGCGCGCGAGCGTGGCCCAGCCAAACCTGAAGTCCATGCTCACGCCGCTGCTCCAGAGCGACCTCCTCCGATTCGACGAAGAGCACAAGACCTACCGCTTTTCCAACGCCTTCCTGCCGATGTGGCTGCGTGGTCGTGACGTCTGGGTACAGGCCGGCAGCATGGGGCAGCCATACGTCACGATGCTGCAGATCGTGCAAGAGGAGAACGCGCGCTACCGCGCCGAGGTCGCGGATAGCGCGGAAGCGAGGGCGCGTGATACGGCCGGCCGCTTCGACGGCGGTCCGCTGCCAGGTGCACTCTTCAGACAGCCAGGCAGCGTGGTCACTTTGCCCCTGGTCACGTCGCCAGTTCGGGCGGTCGAGGGCGTCGACCGGAGCGGCCTCATCTTCCCCAAGGGGACGCCCGTCCAACTCGATGTGCACATCGAAGGCTCCGAACCGTGGCTCGGCGAGGTCAAGAGCGGTGGTCGGATCACGGCTGCAATGGTCAAAGCGTTGATCAACAAAGCGAAGGTGCTTCGCCACGAGAAGCAGGTCGACGCCAAGAAACTGTGGTTCATCAGCTCATCGGGCTTCGACCAAAAGGCGCTCGACTTGGCCGAGGCCGAAGGCGTGTATGTGAGTCGCGCAGCGGATCTCAAGAATTGGCCACGTCCGCGGGCGATCGTCCCATTCGGAGACAGAGAAGGGTAGCCGGCGCCCGCAATCCGAATTCGCAACACAACAACCCGGTAAGCGAGACGACCGACCGGCTGATCACGAGAGGATGCTCCCGCGGCCCGGTCGCGGAAACCTTCGATACGCTCCCCCGTCAGGGGCGCGGAGCCGCGGCCGGTAGTTCCCACCGGCGGTCGCAGCGGAGGCGATCGTTCGGCACTTGGGTGTTGGGACACGTGCCTCCCCGAGGTACCACGGCTCCGACCCACGTATCGGTGGCGCTGAGCGGTCGGACTTGACAGGGGCCGGGCCGCGTGGAAAAAATTGTCTCGCCTCGGGGTCGTCACTCTCTTGTGGCGACGTTGCCGTTAGGGCGTGATCGAGGCGCATGCGCTTCTTTCGTCAGGTGGAGAGCATGGACGTCACGTTCGTCGGTACTTGGATACCGCGTCGCTGTGGCATCGCGACATTCACGCACGACCTTGTCACCGCTGTGCGTTCGGCTAGCCGCGACGTCCGAGCCGAGGTCGTCGCGATCGACGAGCCCGGCGCCGCACGTCTGTACGGGCCCGAGGTCATCGGGCGGATCCGCCAGGGCGACAGCGCCAGCTACCGCGCCGCGGCACACATCGCGAACGGGAGCGATGTCGTGAACGTGCAGCACGAGTTCGGCCTCTACGGCGTCCACCGTGACGACGGCTGGGAAGACCACTTGCTCGCCTTCCTGGAGCGCACGCGCGTTCCCGTGATGACCTGGCTGCACACCGTCCTGCCGCGGCCCGAACCGTGGATGCGCCAGGCCGTTCGAGCCATGTGCCGGCGCAGCGCCCGTGTTGTGGTCATGGCTCGCACGGCTGCGCGTCTGCTGCGGGAGGTCTACGGCGTGGAGTCCGAGCCCCTCGTCATCCCGCACGGCGTTCCGGTCGTCACGCCGACCGACCGTGCCGCGGTGAAACGGGCGCTCGGTCTCGACGGTCGGACCGTCATCTCGACCTTCGGGCTCGTCGATCCGCGGAAGGGCATCGAGCACGTGATCCACGCGCTGCCCGGGATCATCGCGGTCGACCCGAGCGTGGTCTACGTGGTCATCGGGCAGACCCATCCGGAACTGATCCGGCGCGACGGCGAGGCGTACCGGCAGACCCTGATCGAGCTCACGGAGCGTCTCGACTTGCAGCGATATGTCACCTTCATTGACAGCTACCAGTCCCTGCCGCAGCTCATCGAGCGTCTCCACGCGACCGACATCTACCTCACGCCCTACCTTGACCCAAACCAGATCACCAGCGGGACGCTGGCGTACGCCCTGGGCGCCGGGAAGGCCATCGTGTCGACGCGGTACCAGCATGCGGTCGAGGTGCTCGGTGAGGGCCGCGGCATCCTCGTGGATTTCGCGCAGCCCGATCAGATCGCGACAGCCGTCGCACGTTTGATTCGCGACCCGGCCGAGAGAAAGCGGCTCGAGGCGCGCGCGTACGAGTACGGCAAACTGACCACCTGGCCCGTTGTCGGGCGGCGCACCTACGAGGCCTTGTCCGTGATAGCGACGCCGAAGATCACCCGGCGCGGGGATGCTCCGCCGTCACGGCCTCGGCGAGAGATGCTGACCACGCGCAGCGCATGAGTGCGATCGCCCGGCGCCTCCCGGACAACCCGCCGGAGCCTCTGCCGAAGCGCTACCGGATGGACGACGTCCTCGGTATAGCGCTCCTGGATGCGTCCATCACGCCGCCGCGGGTCGTCGTCCCCTATATCCCGAAGGACCTCCCTGGATTGGATCTTCGGGGTCCGCGCGCGATCCGCTACCGCAGCGCCAGCGCGCTGCGCCTCATGAACGACGGCAACGTCGAGTACGTCGCGCAGGTGTCGCATCTGCGCCTGGCGCGGAGCCGCGCTGGTATCCATGGGGTCGTGTTCGAGATCATCGCGTCGCTCGAGCGTGTCGAGAGTGCGGACCGCCGCCTCGTCTACCGCTGATGCTCCGGCAGCTCGCCCGCCTCACGCGGCCATACCCYGCCGCCGGCCCGAGCGCGCTCGCGATCGCGACGTATGGGGATCCCGAGGATCGCCCGCTCGCCGCCGCCGCCGAGAGCGGACTCGAGGGCGTCGCCTGTGTCGACGATGCGGCGCGCGGCGTCGTCCTCTTCAGCGACCTCTGGTCCCGGACCGGGTCCGCTGCCGCGCGGGAGTGGGCCCACGGGCTCCTTGAGTTCTGCCTCTGGATGACCGATGCCGACGGGCTCGTGACGAACTTCGTCCGCGACTGGGCGGGTACGAGGAACGAGCACGGCGCTACGTCGCGCCGCGGGGGTCTCTTCTGGCAGGCGCGGGCCCTGCGCGCGTTCGAGCGCGGAGCCGGCGTCCTCGGCGACGACCGAGCGCGCGTCGCGCTCGAGCGCGTGCTCGCCGCCCTGCCACGAGACGGCGTGCCGCCCGATGTGCGCAGTCTGCACGCGCTCACGGCCCTCGAGCTCGCAGCGCGCGACGAGCGCATCCGCGTCTTGCTCTCCCGGTGGTGTGACGAGATCTCGGCGACCCGCGACGGCGTCGTGCTCCTCAACTCATCTGACGAGCGCGGAACGCCCCATCTCTGGGGTCACCTTCAGGAGGGGGTGCTGGCGTCGGCAGCGGTGGTGCTGGGGCGCAGCGAGCTGCTGGATGCGGCGGTACGCAGCGTGGATGCGCTGATCGTTCCGGCGATCGAGGAGTCATTCTCGCTTCCTGTTGTCCAGCCGTATGCGGTGGCCAGCGCGGTGTTCGTCGTGGACCGGCTATTTGGGGCGACGGGGGACGCTCGCTACCGCGGCCTCGCGACGGATGCGCGCGCGTGGTTCGACGGTCGCAATAGCGCGCGTGCCCCGGTCTACGACCGCGAGCGCGGCCGTGTCTCCGATGGGATCGACGGGGCCAGGCTCAGCAAGAACTCAGGCGCGGAAGCGAACATCGTCGCCGCGACAGCGCTCCTCGACGAGATCGCCTGCCGTCTCCAGGCCGGCGACTACAACGCCGTGCTCCGCCCGGACAGGTGGTAGCGGCGCGCGGCGCAGCACTCCGGTCGTCCACGCGCGGGCGAGCCAGCGCATCGCATCGGATGATAAAATGGCATCGACGGCTCGCGCTCGCCCGCGCGAGGTTCTCCCAGCGCGTGGGATGACGGGCGAGAAGGCCGAGCGAAGGCCGGGGCGTCGCCGTCTCGCCCATCGTCGGTCAAAGGAGCGCTGCCCTCGGCAAGAGCGCCGGACCGTCCGCGCCGACCCTCTTGACGCCGCGCCGAATCTGTGATTTCTAGATGGCAGAGAGTCCGAATTCCGAGGGGCCCATCGGGATGAGGTCTCCCGAGAAAGCCGGAAATGGAGGGATGGCTATCAACCGACTCCACCTCCTCTACGGAGTGCTTGAGGTCGATTGACGACGCCCCCGGCGGAAGGGGGCATCTAGCGGTGGGCGCGTCCGGCATCCTTGAGTGGATCGAGTCAGACCCGGGAATGAATCGGGTGACTCCACCAGCTGGCCAGGACATCAGGCCAAACGCCGGACGCGCCCGGGGCGGCAAGTTCGAAGGCGGCGCAGGAGCGAGGAGCGCGCCGCGTCGCCGTGGGGTGAACCATGCCGGTGGTAGCGATTTCGCGGGAGATCGGGACGGGCGCCGCCGAGATCGCGCAGCAGCTTGCCCGCATGCTCGGCGCCGAGCTCCTCGATCGGCGCATCATCGACGAGGTTGCGCGGCGGCTGCGGATCTGTCCCGAAGAGGCCGAGCGCATCGATGAGAGACCCGAGAGCCTGCTCGAGCGCATCCTCTGCGGCATGAGCGGTGTCGGCACCGGCATCGGCCCGGCCGACCTCAGCTACGGACTCGCCGACGAGTGGAGCTGGACCCCACCCTACGCAGGCGATCCTGGGTTCGGCATTCACCGGGCCTCACGCCGCGTCACCGAAGAGGTGATCAAGGAGGGCGCGCGCCTCGGCAACGTCGTCATCGTCGGTCGGGGCGCGGCGTACCTTTTGAAGGACGAGCCGCAGGTGCTGCGGGTGTTCCTCCGGGCTCCGTCGGATGATCGGGCGCTCGCGCTGATGCAGCGCCTCGGGCTTGACGCGAAAGCGGCTGCGGATCGAGTGAAGGAGAGTGACGCCAACTGGGGCGCCTATCTGCGCGATACGTACCGCGTCGACTGGCGTGATCCCGCGAACTACGACCTCGTCCTCGATACCGGCCGTCTGGGCGGGGAGGCTGCGGCGCAGATTATCCGCATGGCGGTCATGAGATTGGGCTGAGCGTCGGCAGGCGCTCTCGTGCCGTCCTGCGATCCGCTCCTTGGATCCATCGCGGATGAAACGCAGGACCCTGCTGCGTGAGCGGCGGCCGTGAGCGAGAGCCGAGGACGGGCGTGAACCCATGACCCCTTCGTTGAATAGGTCATGGCCGTCATTTCGCCGGTGCCTTGCATGGGCTCTCGTTGAGTTCACCGCCTGTGGAGGCGCTGGGTTGGGACAACAGCGCACGAGGGCTAGGATGCCCGCGGTGGGTGGCGGAGCCGGGCCGACGACGATTTCGCGAGTCGATCAATGACGAGCCAACCCAGGCCGGTCGCCCTGGTGACCGGCGCCGGTCGTAATCTCGGGAGGGCCATTGCTCTCGAGCTTGCTCGGAGCGGCGTCGATGTGGCGGTGAATGTCCGCTCCGATCGGTCTGCGGCAGAAGCGGTCGCCGCCGAGGTCCGCGCGTTGGGCGGCCGCGGCTCGGTCCACCTGGCCGACGTCGCAGACGAGATCGCGGTGACTCGAATGTTCGCCGAGGTGGCTGCGGACCTTGGACCTGTCGCGATCTTGATCAACAACGCCGGCCCCCGGGGTGAGGCGGCCATCGAGGACCTGAGCCGGACCGAATGGGACCGCGTGCTCGGGGCCATCCTCACCGGCAGCTTCCACTGCTGCCGGGCGGCGGTGCCCTCGATGAAGGAGCGGGGCTGGGGCCGCATCATCACCGTCCTCGGTGCGGTCGCTCACGTTGGACAACCCAGACGGGCGCACCTCGCCGCGGCCAAGGCCGGGGCGCTCGGTCTGACCCGAGCGCTCGCCGCGGAGCTCGGGCCGTTCGGGATCACGGTCAACGCGGTCTCGCCGGGACCGTTGGACACCGATCCACCGCCGGGACTTGACCCGGAGATCCGCCGCCGGCGGGCCCGAGACAAGCCCATCGCGCGCCTCGGCGAACCGAGCGAGGTAGCCGCCATGGTCGCCTACCTCGCCTCCCCGGCCGCGTCGTTCGTCACCGGTCAGGCGATCGCGGTCAACGGCGGCGAGGTCATGCTCGGCTGAGCGGCCTCACGGACCGGTGCTAGGCATCTCCTCCGTGTTGCGAACGCCTGCGCCCGCGCCGCGTCTCCGCTGCCTCGCTCGGGCACGACGCGTCCTCCTTCGCGAGTTCGTGGCCGGGCACCCGAACCTTCGTCGAGCGAAGCCGAGCTACCCTCGCACCGACGGGCCGTGCGCCGCGGTCCGGTCGGCACCCGTCGAGAGGTGGGTAGCCGATGGTCATTCGCCTCGCGATCTCGGTCGCGTTCGTCCTGTTCTCGGGAGGGTCGGCGCTGCTCCTCGTCCTTGGACTGGGCTCAGCGCTCGCGACCGTGCCCAGCGTGCAGGCGGGATTCCTTGCCGTTGACACCGGCGGCGTGCTTGGCCCGCTGTTCCTCGCGATGGCGCGGGCGGCGCGGCTCGCCGAGCCGGTGACGCTCATCATGCTCGACTATCTCCTGACCGCCGGGAATGTCGCCGTCGCCATCTTCCTCCTCCGGCGCCGCCCGAATGACACCCTGACCCGGCTGCTCGCCTTCGCGCTTGTCGGGACCGCCGCCGCGTTCAACTACCAGGCCCACGGCGTGATGTTGGCGCGGGGCGGGTGTTGGCCGGCGACGCGCCGGCCGGCGACGTCATCGAAGAGCTCGTCGTGCGATCGTGGCCCGCGCTGTCCGCCGTCGTCCCCCTCAGCCTGTTGCTGGCGGTCGTGCGCTATCGATTCCTCGGGATCGAACTGGTCGTCGACCGGACGCTCGTATACGCCCCGGTCACTGGGTTGTTGGCCCTCGCGTTTCTCGGCACCCTCTGGCTGACCCAGCAGCTGTTGCACGGCGTGCCGGGGGGACCGACGGAGGTGGCGGTCGTGGTCGCGGCGGGCATCAATGCCGCGTTGTTCCGTCCCGCCGAGCGCCGGGTCCGCGCTGCGGTGCGTCGTCGTCTGAGCCCGGCGGAGCAGCCCACCTAACGAGGGAGGACCGGCCAGCTCCGCCCTCGCGACCCGCATCCCGGCTCGGCAGTCGATTCGTCAGGCGCGGCCGCCGCCGCCAGATGGCAAGCGCGATCCGGCCGCTCATGGAACGCCAGGACTGCAGGGTTCTGAAGGTTCCGGCGCTCCGCCGAACCGTCGAAATCGTCAGCGCCGCTGGCGTAGGGTGAAAGCATGCAGGTGCCGATGGGCGAGCTGGACCTCGAGCGCTACGTCCGACCCGCAGACGGGCCGGTCGACCGCGGCACCCCGTTGAAGAGCGCCGCGGCGGTCCGCCGGCTCCTGCGCTCGATCGGCGACCAGCTGGGGATGGACGTCGCGTACATCGCCGAGCTCTCGGACGATCAGGTCTTCCATTTCCTCGAAGGGGATGGCGCGTCCTTCGGGTTCACGGTGGCCGGGGCGAAACCGGCCGAATTCACGTACTGCCAGCGGATGGTGAACGGCGAGATCCCGTCACTCATCTGCGATGCGGTGAACGATCCGCTGGTCAAGGACATGCGCGCCACCGCCAGTGCCGGGATCGGTGCGTATCTCGGCGTTCCCATCGTGCTCCCGGATGGGAGCACCTACGGGAGTCTCTGCGTGATGAGCCACACCGCGCGCCCGGACCTGGATGAGCGCCTCGTGGATTCCTTGCGCCTCTACGCCGGGCTCGTCGGGCAATATCTGGGCGAGGTCGGGGTGGAGGTGAACGCGCACGCGGCGCTTCGCGCCCGGGTGAGCGGTCTCATCGCCGAACGGGGCGTGCGGGTCCTCTTTCAGCCGATCGTCGAGCTTGCCTCGCGCCGTACGGCCGGGTTCGAGGCGCTCTCGCGCTTTCCACTGCCCGACGGAAGCCCGCTCCGCTGGTTCGAGGACGCGGACATGGCCGGCCTGCGGGCCGAGCTCGAGTTCGCCTCGGTCCGGGCGGCGCTGAACCAGCTCGATCGACTACCCGGGGATGCCTACCTCTCGCTGAACTTCTCGCCGAGCGTGCTCACCGAGCTGCCGCGTCTCGATCTTGATGGTCTCGCGCAGCGGGTCCCGCTCGACCGGATCGTGCTGGAGGTCACCGAGCAGGCGCCGGTTGAGGATTACGCCCGCCTCGGTGAGGCGCTCGCCGACATCCGGGGTCGCGGGGCCCGCCTGGCGATCGATGATGCCGGGGCCGGATTCGCCAGCCTGCGGCACATCGTCCGGCTGCGGCCGGACATCATCAAGCTCGACATCAGCCTGATCCGCGATATCGACACCGATCCTCCACGCCACGCGCTCGCGGCCTCGATCGCGCAATTCGGGATGCAGACCGGCGCGAGCATCGTCGCGGAGGGGATCGAGACCGAGACCGAGCTCGCCGCCCTCGTCAGGATCGGCATCGGCTACGGGCAGGGGTTCCTCCTCGGGCGCCCGGCCGAGGCTCCGCCGCCCGCGGCCTGACCCCGCTTCTCGCCAAGCCGGCGGCCAAGTAGACTCCGCCGGGGCCGCGTGAAGGAGGGGAGCGGGACCAGAGGAAGCCTCTTGCCGGCGCCGGTGTGGCACCGAATGGAGGAGGGATCAGTGGCAGCAACAGCACCCGCCGTCCCAGCCGAGCGCAGCGCGCTCGATCGTTTCTTCAAGGTGACCGAGGCGGGCTCGACGGCCATGACCGAGATCCGTGGCGGCGCCACCAACTTTCTCGTCATGTCGTACATCCTCGTGGTCAACGCGATCATCCTCGCGAACGCCGGCATGCCGTTCCCGGCGGTGGTGGCCGCCACCGCGCTCATGGCCGCCATCTTCACCGCCGGCATGGGCCTCTGGGCGAACTACCCCTACGCCGGCGCGGCCGGCCTCGGCATCAACGCCGTGGTCGCCTTCGGCCTGGTCAAGGGCGCGGGTCTCTCCTGGCAGGGCGCCATGGGAGTGGTCGTCCTCGAAGGCGCGCTCATCCATCCGCAAGTTCCTCTAGCGCTTCCGTCCGGCACCTTTTGGACGACCGTGGGCCCGGCCGCAGAGGCGGGGCCCACGTCGTTCTACGCCGGTCACATTGCTCGGACAGCGCGGACGAGACCGAAGCAGCCGGACAGCATCATCGCGCCGTGCGGCGCGGCAAAGTACCAGCCGAGGCCCTCGGCCATCGCCCGGTTCGGGCCGGTGACGGCGACCGACCGGAACGGCGGCAGCGCGCGGTAGCCGTCCAGCACGAGCGCCCCGTGGCCGTCGTCGGCAAAGACCTCGTCATGGGTTACCGTGCCGCCGATGAGGCGGCCGACCAGTCGCGCGAGCTTCTCGGTGGTCATCGACTCGGTGTGGTGCTCCATCACTCCGAATAGCTCCTCGCCCCGCACGAGGAGGGCGAGGGTGTGCTGGTTGCCGACGTTCACGATGCAGGTGCCCGCCCGCGCGTCGGCGGCGACGCGGGGATCCTCGAGCGCCCCGAGCACGGCGACCGGCCCGGTGTCGGCGACGATCGCCCCCGGCACGTCGGCCTGGATCGCAACGAGCCGGGTGAGGTAGTCCGGCGGCCTGCGCCAGACGTGCGCGCCAAGCGTCGAGCCGGGGGTGAGGAAGCGCCGCCAATGCTCGAAGCGGAAGAGCCGATTGCTCGCCTTCGGCGAGAAGCCATGGTCCTGGGCGGCGATCGCGACCGTCGGCGGCAGCGTGACGTCGTACGGTGCCAGCGCCGCGGCGAGGCGGGGGAGGTCCACGTCGCCGAATTCGACCGCGACCGCGTCCGGTGGCGGGGTGTCGGTGAAGACGATCCCGCGCGAGCGAAGCAGGTCGAGATCGTCGTGGACCGTCCGCGCGGCGCGCTCGGTCGCGTAGACCGCAAGCCCGGCCTCGAGATGGCGCCAGACCGCGTTCGTGGTGTGGAACCCGCCCATGAGGTTGCCGTGGAGGTACACCGGCAAGCCGGCCGCGCCGGCTCGGGCGATGCGCGCCCCGGCGATGCTGGTCGCCGAGGGCAGGACGAACTGGACCGCGTTCTCCATCGGCTGCGCCGGGTCGTACAGGAGCGTGTCCATCGTCCCCGCGCCGATGTCGATCGCGAGGATCCGCTCGTCGGCCATGATGTCGATGCTAGGGGAGCGATGGCTTGCTCTCCGCTCGCTCGTCCGGCGAACGAGCGGGCGATGTCATCACGCAGGTCCGATCGAGGGTGGCAAGATCGAGCCCGAACACCTCATGGGCTGGCGGCGCTGTTCGGTGCGGCCCGGCTTGGCGAGCCAGCCGGATCGCTCGGCGCGCTTGCTCCCGTTTGGCGTCGTCGAGCGAGCTCCACAGGCGTTGCAGGATGAGCTCGACGCCGGCGCTGCCACTTGCCTGCCATGCGTACTGTGGTTGGCGACAAGGATTGTTCGGGTTAAAGGGTCCCCTGATCGAGCCGGCGTCATTCAAGGCAGCTTTGAATCGCCTCAGGACGTCCGGCTCGCCCGTCGGGCCCGCCTGGGCGATCCGCGCACGCAGGTATCGGGCCGGATTCTCCGATGATGCTTGGCAGGCGGACACGGTTCCGTCGCCGCCGAAGAATCCCGCAGCCCACGCGAGCTCGTGCTCTTGGGAGAAGCTCCGTCGTTCGATCGGCGCGGCCCGCCCGGCAAGCTCCGCCGCTGCGATCAGCTGACTCCGCTTTGGCTCACTGAGCCAAGGCGTCAGGATGAGCCCGATAGTGTCGATGTCAACCGCACGGCTGGTGCGCCAGTAGTAGAGGTAGCCGCGCCGTGGTCCGCGCACGCTACCTCGACCATCGAAAGTTCTCTGAAGCCGGATCAGGACCGACGGAGGGCCGTTGGCGCCCCGCTGACTAACGGCGAGCTCTCGCCGGACGTGGCCGTGCCGAACCCGGACAAGGACCGAACCTTCAGCGTCGAAGAACCCTGCTGCCCAAGCGTGATCCGTGGTGTTCACACCACGGACATCGGCAACGCCTTGCGGGGAGGGCGGGATTCGAACCCGCGGAGCCCTTTCAGACTCACCGCGTTAGCACCGCGGCGCACTCGACCGGACTATGCGACCTCCCCGGGTGTGCCAGCACCGCGGGACAATCTTGAGTCTAGCCGAGGGCCTGTCGTCCCTTGCGTCTTGCGCTAGTCCCCGAGCGGACGGAAGACCAGGCCGGCGGGCACCTTTGGATAGAAGTACGTGGTCTTCTGCGGAAGGCGCTCCCAGGCGTCGGCCACCGACTGGAGCGTCGCGGCGCTCACTTCGCGGATCAGGATCGCCGACCTCCCGTCGCGGGCCGCGTCGATCGCGCGGGCGGTGTCGTGCTCGTAGCTCACCTCGGCGCCGGCCTCGCGCGCCGGACGGAGCACCAGCTCCTCGGCCTGGGCGACCGGCAGGGCGCGCCAGGATTCCGGCAGCGCGGAGAGGTCGAGTCCCGCCTTTGGCGTCAGCGCGGTGAACGCGCCGTCGCGCACGAGCACGATCCCCGGCTGGGTGTCCTCGATCGCGCCGCGGTCGATGACCGCGGTGTCCATGGTCTGGGCGATCGCGGCGTCGAGTGCCGCAGTCCCGCCGGTCACGATGCGGTGGGTGGCGAAGATCCGCAGGCCGGGGTCATCGAGCGCGCAGAGGAAGGTGAGCATGAACTGCACGCTGTCGCCGTCCAGCTCGACCCGCCCGGCCTCCTGCTCCTCCCTGAGATAGGCGAGGCCGGTCTCATACCGGTGGTGGCCGTCGGCGATGTAGATCCGCTTGTCCTTCAGCATCCCCGAGAGCTTCGCCGCCAGCGGCTTGTCGTCAAGGGCCCAGAGCAGGTGCCGCTCCGTCCCGACGTGCGCGTCGGCCACGAGCCGGGCCGGCCCGCGGACCATCCAGGCCTCCAGCGCGGCGGCGATGGTCCCCTTGGTGTCCTCGAACATCCCGAACACCGGGCTCGTGTTCGTGCGTGTCGCGCGGAGGAGCCGGAGCCGATCGGTCTTCGCCTTGGGGAAGGTCTTCTCGTGCGGCCGGACGATCCCGCGCCCCTCTTGATAGAGCCGGAGGCCGCCGAAGAAGCCGCGCCGGCGGATCCGCCGGCCGCCGAGCTCGAAGTAGTGGTCGTGGAGATAGAACGCCGGGACGGCGTCCACCTTGAGCACGCCCGCCTCGAGCCAGGCGTCGAGGTCGGCCTTGGCGCGGGTGTAGCGGTTCGTCACCGGGTCGTCGCCCGGCTCCTCGCGGCCGGCCTCGAGGCGTACCGCGTTGTACGGGTTCCGCGCGTAGAGCGCGGCGCGGTCGTCTTCGGAGATGACGTCGTAGGGCGGCGAGATCGCCTCGCCGAGCGGGCCGGCCTTGCCCTCGTCGTAGCGCAGCCCGTGGAACGGTATAACCTCGGCCATCGATTCAGCGTAGGGTTTTCGGATGGTCGACACAGCGGCGCAGGATCGTGAAGTCCGGATCGCCATCGCCGCCGAGACCCGGGAGCGCGGCGCCATCCCGACCGGCACGGACGTGGCGACGCGGTTGGGCATCCCGACGGACGAGGCGCTCGCGGCGTTCCGGCGGCTTTGGGCCGCGCGGGTCCTGATCCTCGACGAGGCGACCGGCGAGATCGTCGCGTTCATCCCCTTCTCGACCGGACCGACGAAGTTCCATGTCAGCGCCGCCGGCCGCGAGTGGTGGGCGCTCTGTGGCTGGGACGCGCTCGGCATCCCGGCCGCGCTCCGAAGCGATGGCCGGCTGCGGACGACCTGTGGCGATTGCGGAGAGCCGCTCGAGGTCTCGGTCGCCGACGGCACGGTCGGCGGGCCTGCGGGTACCGTCCTGCAGGTCGGCCTGCCGGCGCTTCAGTGGTGGAAGGACATCCGCTTTACCTGAACGACGATGCTGCTCTTCCGGTCGGAAGAGCATGCCGCGCGATGGCGGGAGAGCCACGGACTGCCCGGTGCCAGGACCATGCCCTCGAGACGGCCTGGCGCCTGGCGGAGGCCTGGCACGGGCACAAGCTCGATCCGGACTGGCGCCGGCACACGCTCGAGGAGGCCGAGGCGCTGTTCATCCAGCTTGGCCTGGTCGGGGAGTTCTGGCGCCTGCGGGCGTGACGAGAGCGGCTCTCCGGCGGACCCTCGGAGGCAGCGGCCTGGACGCCGGTCARTGACCACCTTCGCCGGTTGGCGCGCAGCGGCGGTTGCGCGAACCGGTCATGCGCCGAACACTCTGCCTGGTTCCCCACTCGTTGCGGCGCGCCCGATGAGCCCGCTCGCCTATATCGGACTGGGCGCGAACCTTCGGGATCGCGTCGCGACGCTCCGCCAAGCCGTCGCGGCGCTCGCGCGGCTGGGCCGGGTCGATGCGGTGAGCCGGCTCTGGGAGACCGCGCCGATGCACCTGACCGATCAGCCGGCATTCCTGAACGCCGTCGCGTCGGTCGAGATCGTCGCGACGGCACCGGCGGCGATCGTCGACGAGCTCCAGCGGATCGAGCGCGACCTCGGCCGCATCCCGGGCCGGCGGTTCGGCCCCCGGGCGATCGATCTCGACCTGCTCCTCATCGCCGGCGCGCCAGCGGTCGTGCGGGAGGGCGAGGTCGTCGTCCCGCACCCGCGCCTCGCTGAGCGCCGCTTCGTGCTCGCGCCGCTTGCCGAGCTGGCCCCCGAGGCGGTCGATCCGCGAAGCGGCCGCACGATCGGCGAGCTCCTGGAGTCGGTGGGCGATCAGGGGGCAACGCTGGTGGAGGAGGCCGGGTGGTGGACGACCGCGTCGTCCTGACCGGCCTGCGGCTCTTCGGCCGGCACGGGGTGTCGGACGACGAGCGCGCGGCACCGCAGGAGTTCCGGGTCGACCTCGAATGCCCGGTCGACGCGGCCGCCGCGGGCGATGACATCGAAGCGACGCTCGACTACCGGCGGCTGCGTGACTGCGCCGCCGCGGTCATCGGTGGCCCCGGCCGGCACCTGGTGGAGACCCTGGCCGAGGACATCGCGTCGCGGGTGCTGGCGGAGATCGGCTGCGCCTGGGTCGAGGTCCGCGTCACCAAGCTTCGGCCCGGGACGATCGAGGGCGAAGCGACGGTGGCGCTGCGGCGCCCGCGTGTCGCGACCGGCGGTCCGATCGGGCAGATCGAGCTGCACGTGCCGGCGTTCGCGCCGGTGAAGGCGTTCTACGGCGGGCTCGGCTTCACCGTCGCGCGCGAGGAGCCCGTGGACGGCGGGGAGGGCTATCTCGTGATGCGGCGGGGACCGAACGTGCTGCGCTTCTGGCCTGGGGGCGACGCCATCGAGCGGCACGAGCATTTCGGAAGCTACCCGCGGTCCACCAGACGAGGGTACGGGGTCGAGATCGTCATCGTGGTCGAGGACGTCGACGCCGTGTATGCCGCGGCGCGGGGCTTCGCCCGGATCGTCGGTCCGCTCCGGCAACGTTCCTGGGGGCTGCGCGACTTCCGGCTCGAGGACCCGTTCGGCTACTACCTCCGCATCACCGAGCCCCATGACCCGCTGGAGCCGGCGCCCGCTCGTAGCGCTTCACCGGAGTGAGGACGAGCGGCAGCAGCGGTGCGGCGTCAGCCCACGCTCCGCGGCGCTCGGGGGTGACATCCGCGTAGAGCGTTGTCCGCTGTCGGGGGATCCGGCCGATGGCGGTGATGATTCGCTCCATCTCCGCCGGGGGCAGCTCCTGTCCCATCTCGCCGCCCGCGGCCTTGGTGATGCTCTCGTTCATGAGCGTCCCGCCGGCGTCGTTCGCTCCCGCGCGCAGACACGCCGCCAGTCCGTCCGGGCCCATCTTCACCCACGAGGCCTGGATGTTCGTGATGTGCGGGTGGAGCACGAGACGCGAGACCGCATGCATGAGCACCGCCTCGCGGAACGTCGGTCCCTGGCGGGCGCGGCCCTTGAGGTAGATCGGGGCCTCCATGTGCACGAACGGCAGCGGCACGAACTCGGTGAATCCGCCGGTCTGCTGCTGGAGCGCGCGGAGCCGGAGGAGGTGGCGGGCCCACGACCGGGGATGCTCGATGTGCCCGTACATGATCGTCGCGGTCGTGCGGATCCCCAGCTCATGTGCCGCCCGGACGACCGCGAGCCATTCGTCGGTCCGCAGCTTGTCCGGGCAGAGCGTCGCGCGGACCTCGTCGTCGAGCACCTCGGCCGCGGTCCCGGGGAGCGAGCCCAGGCCGGCCTCGCGGAGCCGGGTAAGGAAACGGTCGACCGGGAGGCCGAGCGTCTGCGCTCCCTGCGCGACCTCGAGCGGGGAGAACGCGTGGATGTGCAGGCCGGGGACCGCCCGCTTCACGGCGTCGGCGATCCGCAGATAGGTGTCCCCGGTGTAGTCGGGGTGGATGCCGCCCTGCATGCAGACCTCGGTCGCGCCGCGGTCCCAGGCCTCGCGCGCCCGCCGGACGATCTCCGGGAGCTCGAGGTCGTACGGGACGCCGCGCAGACTCTCGCTCAGCTTGCCCTTTGAGAACGCGCAGAACTGGCACTTGAAGTAGCAGATGTTCGTGTAGTTGATGTTCCGGTTCACGACGTAGCCCACGTGATCGCCGCTCACCTGGTGCCGCAGCGCATCCGCGGAGGCACACACAAGTTCGAATTCGGAGCCGCGCGCGCCGAAGAGTCGCACGACCTCGTCCTCGCCCAGGGCGCCGCCGGCCATCGCGCGGCCGATGACCGCCCGCAGGTCCGCACCGATCTCGGTCAGCGCGAGCGTCGGACCGACCGGCGGCAGCGCGCCGGCGACACCGGGCGACCAGGGATCGGGTCGCGCGAAGCCCTCGCTGTCGCTGGCCCGGCGCAGCGCGGTGAGGATGGCCGGGTCATGCCACCGCTCGGCGTCGCGCACGTATGCGGGATACGAGGCGAGCCGCTCTACCAGCACCTTGCCGGCCTCGGCGGTGCGGCGCGCGAGCTCATCGAGGTGCGGCCACGGCGCCTCCGGATTCACGTGATCCGGCGTGACCGGTGAGATGCCGCCCCAGTCATTCAGTCCGGCGCCGATGAGCTGCCCGTAGGTGTCGGGGCTGAGGTTCGGCGGTGCCTGGATGTTCATCTCCGGCCCGAACAGCACCCGGGCGACGGCGATCGTCCAGCGGAGATCCGCGAGATCGGGCTCCGGGAAGCCGGCCATGCGGGTGCCGTCCTTGGCCCGGAAGTTCTGGATGATGAGCTCCTGGAGGTGGCCGTAGCGGTCCTGCAGCTCGCGGAGTGCCAGGAGCGACTCGATCCGTTCGAGCCGGGTCTCGCCGATCCCGATGAGGATGCCGCTGGTGAACGGGACGCGCTGCGCCCCGGCCTCCGCGATCGTCGCCAGGCGCACCGCCGGGCGCTTATCGGGCGAGCCGTGGTGTGCCCCGCCCGGTGCGAGCAGGCGCTCGGACGTGCTCTCGAGCATGATCCCCTGGGACACGCTCACTCGGCGCAGCGCGGCGATCTCGGCCGCGTCGAGCACGCCCGGATTCGCGTGCGGCAGCAGTCCGGACTCCGCGAGCACCCGCCCGGCCATCTCGACGAGATACGAGATCGTCGAGGGATGCCCGAGCGCCGCGAGCTCCCGCCGCGCCGCCGCGTATCGCGCCTCGGGCCGGTCGCCCAGGGTGAACAACGCTTCCTTGCAGCCGGCGGCCGCCCCGGCCCGAGCGATGGCGAGCACCTCGTCGGCGGTGAGATACGCGCGCTCCCCCGGGCGGGGTGGACGGGCGAAGGTGCAGTAGTGGCAGACGTCGCGGCAGAGCGTCGTGAGCGGGATGAAGACCTTGCGCGAGTAGGACACGACGTTGCGGTGGCCGCGGTCGCGCAGGGCCGCCGCCACGGCAATGAGCGACGCCGGATCGGCCTCGAGCAGCTGGCGGGCTTCGGCGGCGCCGGGCCGCGACCCATCGAGCGCGGCACGAAGGATGGCCTCGATCGGCATCGTCGTATTGTGCCTGCCGGCACGACTTCCGGCCGCGTGCCGTCCAGTGGGTGGCGGCAAGGCAAAGGCATACACTCGACGGTGATAACGGGAGCTCGGGCGATGCCGGGCTGAGAGGGCGGGATGCGCCGCCGACCGTCACGACTTGCGCCGGGTAATGCCGGGCAGGCATGCGGACCTCAGCTCGTCGGCGCGCTGCCGCTCCACCGATCACAAAGGGAGGCAGCAGCCATGACCACGACGATCGACCCACCGGTCGGCACCACGACCCCGATCACCCCGTTTCAGCGCAAGGCCTATCTCGAGCGCGGCGGCCTGCGCGTCCCGGTGCGTGAGGTCGTCCTCACGCCCACGCCATCGCGCCTCGGGAGCGCGGAGAACGCCCCGGTCCGGCTGTACGACACCAGCGGCCCGTACACCGACCCCGACGTCACGACCGACATCCGTCGCGGGATCGCGCCGCTGCGCCGCGAGTGGATCGCCGCGCGCGCGGTCGAGGAATATGACGGCCGGGCGATCCTCCCGATCGACGACGGCACGACCGGGCAGCGGGCGAACACCGAGACCTTCCCCGCGCTCCGCCGCCGTCCGCTCCGGGCGAAGGCCGGCCAGAACGTCACCCAGCTCCACTACGCCCGCCGGGGCGAGATCACCCCGGAGATGGAGTTCATCGCCCTCCGCGAGGGCGTCGATGCCGAGCGGGTGCGCTCCGAGGTCGCCCGCGGCCGGGCGATCATCCCGGCGAACGTGAACCATCCGGAGAGCGAGCCGATGATCATCGGCCGCGACTTCCTGGTGAAGATCAACGCGAACATCGGGAACTCCGCGGTCGCCTCCTCGATCGAGGAGGAGGTCGAGAAGATGACCTGGGCGACCCGCTGGGGCGCCGACACGGTCATGGATCTCTCGACCGGGAAGAACATCCACACCACCCGCGAGTGGATTATCCGCAACTCCCCGGTGCCGATCGGCACCGTGCCGATCTACCAGGCCCTCGAGAAGGTCGGCGGCGCGGCCGACGAGCTCACCTGGGAGATCTACCGCGACACGCTCATCGAGCAGGCCGAGCAGGGCGTCGACTACTTCACGATCCACGCCGGCGTGCGCCTCGCGTTCGTCCCGCTCACCGCCACGCGGGTCACCGGCATCGTCTCGCGCGGCGGCTCGATCATGGCCGCCTGGTGCCTGGCCCACCACCAGGAGAACTTCCTCTACACCCACTTCGAGGACATCTGCGAGATCATGAAGGTCTACGACATCTCGTTCTCGCTCGGTGACGGGCTGCGTCCCGGATCGATCGCCGACGCGAACGACGAGGCCCAGTTCGCGGAGCTCGACACGCTCGGTGAGCTGACCCAGATCGCCTGGAAGCACGACGTCCAGGTCATGATCGAGGGTCCCGGCCACGTGCCGATGCACAAGATCAAAGAGAACATGGACCGCCAGCTCGAGAAGTGTCATGAGGCGCCGTTCTACACCCTCGGACCGCTCACGACCGACATCGCGCCCGGCTACGACCACATCACCTCGGCCATCGGCGCGGCGATGATCGGCTGGTTCGGGACGGCGATGCTCTGCTACGTCACCCCGAAGGAGCATCTCGGGCTTCCGGACCGTGAGGACGTGAAGGAAGGGGTGATCACCTACAAGATCGCGGCCCACGCGGCCGACCTCGCCAAGGGCCACCCCGGCGCGCAGGCCTGGGACGACGCGCTCTCCAAGGCCCGGTTCGAGTTCCGCTGGCGCGATCAGTTCGCGCTGTCGCTCGATCCGGATACCGCGTCGTCGATGCACGACGAGACCCTTCCGGCCGACGGGGCGAAGGTCGCCCATTTCTGCTCGATGTGCGGCCCGAAGTTCTGCAGCATGCGGATCACCCAGGACGTCCGCGAATACGCCCGCCTGAAGGGGCTCGAGGCCGAGCAGGGTCTCGCGATCGGCCTGGACGAGAAGGCCCGGGAGTTCCGCGCGGCCGGCGGCACGATCTATCAGAAGACGTAGGCGATGCGCACGATGCCGGTCGCGCTCACCGTCGCCGGCTCCGATTCCGGCGGCGGTGCGGGGATCCAGGCCGACCTCAAGACGTTCTTCGCCCACGGGGTCTACGGCCTCTCGGTCCTGACCGCGGTGACGGCGCAGGACACCGTCCGGGTCCACCGGAGCGACCCGCTCGCCGCCACCCTCGTGACCGCCCAGCTCGACGCGGTGCTCGCGGACATCGGTGCCGACGCGATGAAGACCGGCATGCTCGCCAACGCCGAGATCGTGTCGGCCGCGGTCGAGGCGGTGGAGCGCTACGGCCTTGCGCCGCGGCTCGTCGTGGACCCGGTGCTCCTCGCGAGCAGCGGGGACGCGCTCATCGATGTCCCGGGCATGGAGGCGGTCATCGAGCGCCTGTTCCCGCTGGCGGCGCTCATCACGCCGAACGTCCCGGAAGCGGCGGTGCTCCTCGGCCGGGCGCTCGAGACGGTGGACGACCTGGAATGGGCCGCGCGCCAGTTCGTGCGGCTCGGCCCGCGTGCCGCGGTGGTCACCGGCGGGCACCTCGGCGGTCCGGCGATCGATGTCCTCTTCGACGGCGAGCGCCTCCACCACTTCAGCGCCCCGCGGATCGACACGACGAGCACGCATGGCACCGGCTGCACCTTCTCGGCGGCGATCACCGCCCGCCTGGCCCAGGGGAGCGATCTGGCCGGAGCGGTCGCGGACGCGAAGCGGTACGTCACCGCGGCGCTCCGTGCGGCGACGCCGCTGGGAAGCGGCCGGGGACCGCTGGCCCACGACCAGGGGCAGAAGGCCGCGGCGCGGTGATGCATCGGCCGGTCATCCACTGCCTGACGAACGACGTCACGGTGGGCCGGGTGGCCGACGTCCTCGCTGCGGCCGGGGCCGCGCCGATCATGGCCACCGCCCCGGCCGAAGTCGCGGAGATCGCGGCGCGCGCGGACGCGGTCGTCCTCAACTGCGGCACGCCCAGCCCCGAGCGGCTGCGTGCGCTCTGTGCCGCCGGCGCCGCCGCCCTTGAGCGCGGCATCCCGGTCGTGCTCGATCCGGTGGGCTGCGGCGCGTCCGTCTGGCGTACCGGCCGGATCCGCGAGCTCGCCGCGGCCGTGCGGCCGCCGGTCATCCGCGGCGGCGCTGCCGAGATCGCCGCGCTCGCCGATCTTGTGAGCACCGCCCGGCTTCGTGGAGTCTCGTCGTCCGGCGGCGATGCGGTCGCGCTCGCGCACGATGCGGCCCTTCGGCTCGGCGCGATCGTCATCGTCGGCTCGGCCATCGCGGATGGATCGCGTCAGGCCCGGTCCCGGATCGACGCGCCGATCCTCGGCCAGGTCATCGGGGCCGGGGACGTGCTCGATGCCCTCATCGCGCTCGCCTGCGTGGGGGAGCCGGACCGGTTCGTCGCCGCGGAGCGCGGGCAGCGCCGCTTCGTCGCCGCGGCGCTCGCCGCCGCTCCGCACGGCCCGGGCTCGTTCTGGCCGGCGTTCATCGACGCGATCGGCCGGGGCGGCTCGTGATCTCGCGCGAGGCGCTCCGGCTCTACCTCATCGCCGACACCGGCCTGTGCCCGCCGGATCGCCTTGCCGGGAGCGTCGAGGCGGCGCTTCGTGGTGGCGTGACCTGCGTCCAGCTGCGCGCGAAGGGGGAGACGACCGCCTCCCAGGTCCGCCTGGCCGGTGTCCTCGCGCGGACCTGCGCCGACCGGGGTGTCCCGTTCATCGTGAACGATCGCGTGGATGTGGCCCTCGCCAGCGACGCGAGCGGCGTGCATGTGGGGCACATCGGCCAGGAGGACCTCCATCCCAGCGACGCCCGCCGGCTTGTCGGCCCGGACCGGATCGTTGGCGTCTCGGTGGGGAGCGCGGACGAGGCGCGTGTCGCGGCCCAGGCCGGCGCGAGCTACGTCTCCGGCGGTCCGATGCTCGCTACCCGCACCAAGGCCGACGCCGGCCCGCCCGCGGGCGAGCCGCTCCTGCGCGCGGTGCGCGCAGCGACCGATCTGCCGTTCGTGGTCATCGGCGGGATCGGCGAAACCGATGCCGCGGCCTGGATCGCCGCCGGCGCGGACGGCGTGTGTGTCGCCTCGGCGATCCTCGGCGCGAACGACCCGGAGCTGGCCGCGCGGCGATTCCGCGCGGCGTTGGAGGGAGCGCGTTGAGCGAGACGACGCGACGTTGGATCAGAGGCGAGACGCTCACCCCGGCCCAGCGGCTCGCCCTGGCCGCGGTGTTCGTGGGTCTGGGGGTCGCCCTCTCGACCTTCTCCGTGCCGATCGGGCCGGCGCGGGTGTTCCCGTTCCAGCACCTCATCAATGTCGTGGCCGGGGTGATGCTCGGTCCGGGCTACGCGGTCCTGGCCGCGTTCGGGATCAGCGTCCTGCGCAACGCCGTCGGCACCGGCACGCTCCTCGCGTTCCCCGGCTCGCTGTTCGGCGCGCTCGCCGTCGGCGTGGCCTACCGGTACGTTCGCCGGACCGACCTCGCAGCCTTCGCCGAGCCGTTCGGCACGGTCATCGTCGGGGCGCTCGTCGGCTACGCGCTCATCGCGTCGCTGCCCGCGCCGACGACGTACCTTGGGTTCATCCACGCGAACCCACCGTCCGGCCAGCCGTATCTCGGGACGTTCGCCGGGGCCCTCGCCCTCGTCGCGTCGTTCGCCGTGAGCAGCATCCCGGGCGCGACGCTCGGCTACTTCGCGCTGCGGGCACTCCGCCGAGCCGGGCTGCGCTGACCGACGGGCAGGCGCCCGCCGCGCCCGCGGTCGTCGTGGACGGGCTGCGGTTCAGCTATCCGGATGCCGCTGGGTTCGCGCTGGATGGGATCGACCTGCGGATCGGATCGGGCGAGCTGGTGCTGCTCTGCGGACCGAGCGGCGGCGGCAAGTCGACGTTCCTCCGAGCCCTTGCCGGCATCGTGCCGCAGCTCACCGGCGGCGAGCTTTCCGGCGAGGTGCAGGTCCTCGGATACGATCCGACCCGCGTGCTCCCGCGCGAGCTCGCGGCGAAGGGGGTCGCCTTCGTCTTTCAGAACCCGGCCGAGTCGATCGTTGCCGGACGAGTCGCCGAGGAGGTGGCTTTCGGCCCGCAGAACCTCGGTCTCTCCGGGGCGGCGCTGCGCGAGCGGGTCGACCTGGCGTTGCGCGACGTCGGCCTGCTGGGTCATGCCGGCGCGATGACCCGCGTGCTCTCCGCCGGCCAGCAGCAGCGTCTGGCCCTCGCCGCCGCCCTGGCGATGCGGCCGCGTCTCCTCCTGGCCGACGAGCCGACGGCGCACCTCGATCCGGCCGCGGCGATCGAGATCCTCGCCCTCCTCGCCGCGCTCCCGCCGCGGGGGATCACCGTGGTCCTCGCGGAGCACCGGCTGGCGCTGGCCGCGCCGCACGCCCCCCGGGTCATCGCGATCGCGGGTGGGCGGATCGTCGCGGACGGCGCCCCCCGCACCGTCTTCGCCAATCCCGGCCTTGGGTCACACGGCGTGCCGGTGCCGGTCGCCGCGCGGGTGGCCCGGGCACTCGCGCTCGACCCGCCGCTCCCGCTCACCTCGGCGGAGCTCGCGGACGCGATCGCGCGATGATCCTCGCGTTCCACGGTGTCAGCCATCGCTACGCGGCCGACGCTCCGGAGGCACTGCGCGCGGTCGACCTGGAGGTGGCCGCGGGGGAGAGCGTCGCCCTGGTCGGTCCGAGCGGTGCGGGAAAGACGACGTTCGCGCGACTTGCGCTCGGACTGTTGCGGCCGACGGCCGGCTGGGTCGAGCTGGCCGGACAGCGCACGAGCGAGACACCGGTCTCGCGACTTGCTCAGACCGCGGGGCTGGTGCTGCAGAACCCCGTCCACCAGCTCTTCACCGAACGCGTCGTCGATGAGATCGCCCTCGCGGTCCGCGGCCGGCCCGACGCCGAGGCGCGCGTCGCCGCGTTGCTCGAACGCTTCGCGCTCGGTCCGCTGCGCGACCGGCACCCGCTTCGCCTGAGCGAGGGGGAGCGGCGTCGGGTCGCGCTCGCCGCGACGCTGGCCCGTTCGCCGCGCCTGCTCGTGCTGGATGAACCGACCTTGGGACAGGACGATCGCCAGCGTGCGAGCCTCGCCGTGCTGGTGCGCGAGCTCGTCGCCGACGGCACCGCGGTCATCGCGATCAGCCATGACCCGGAGTTCGTGAACGATGCGTGCGAGCGGGTCGTGGTCCTGACCGCCGGCGTCATCGGCGCCGATCTCCCGCTTGCTGGCGAGGCGGCCGGGATCGCGCGCCTCGTGGCAGCCGGCGTTCCCCGGGCCGACGTTCCGGCGACCGTCCTTGCGCTGGCCCGGGCCGGGCGGATGGTCGTCGCGCGATCGGCGGCGGACCTGGTCGCAGCGGTCCGGCGATGAGGCACCGTGATCCTCGCGCCGAGCTCGCGCTCCTGGCGATCGGGATCGCCGCGGTCCTCGTCGGCGGCCCGATCGGCATCGCCGCGGTCACGCTCACGATCACGGTGCTCTCGCTCCGCGACGGCGCGGGCGTCGGCCGGTACCGCGCGCTCCTCGCGCTCCTGCCGCTTGCCGCCGCGGTGGCGATCCTCGACACGCTCGCGGGCGATCCGGTGCGCGGCGTCCTCGAGGCGGCCCGGCTGCTCACCCTGGTCGCGCTCGGGGCCTTCTTCGCCCAGCGGTCCGACGGCGAGCGCCTGGTGGCCGCGCTGCTGGCGCTCCGAGTGCCGTTCGCGGTGAGCTTCGTCCTCGTCGTAGGCGCGCGCTTCGTCCCGGTCGCGGCGGCCGACATCCGCGAGCTTCGGGACGCCGCGCGGCTCCGCGGCCTGGCGATCGACGGCGGTATCGGGCGGCGGCTGGCCGGGTGGCGGCTGCTCCTCGTCCCGCTCCTGGTCACGACGGTCCGGCGCGGCCTCCAGCTCGGTGAGGCGATGGAGCTCCGGGGCTTCGGCGTGGGGCCGCGCGGCCGGAGCGACACCCCCCTGCGGTGGTCCGCGGCGGACACCCTCGCCTGCCTTGCCGGTCTGCTCGGGCTCGTCGCGGTCCTGTGGGCCGCGACCTGGTGATCGCTCGCCCGGACGAGGATCGGGTGCGGTATCCCTCTAGCATCGACGAGGTGGAGGACGACAGCCGCTTCATGCGCCAGGCCCTGTCCCTCGCCGGACGCGGCGCGGGGCGCACGAGCCCGAACCCGATGGTCGGCGCCGTCGTGGTGGCCGATGGTGCGGTGATCGGCACGGGCTACCACCGCGCGGCCGGCTCACCCCATGCCGAGGTGCACGCGCTCGAACAGGCTGGCGAGGCGGCCCGCGGCGCGACGCTGTACGTCACGTTGGAGCCCTGCGCCCATCACGGTCGCACGCCGCCCTGCACCGCTGCGGTGATCGCCTCGGGAGTGAGGCGCGTGGTCGCGGCGATCGGCGATCCCGACTCACGGGTGAATGGGCGAGGCTTCGACGCGCTGCGCGCCGCCGGCATCCAGGTCGAAGACAGCGTTCTCGCTGGCGAGGCGGAGCGGCTGAACGAGGGCTACCTCGCGCGCGTCCGACAGGGGCGCCCGTTCGTGACGCTGAAGCTGGCCTTGACCCTCGATGGCCGCGTGGGGGTACCCGGAAGGCGCTACCTGGTGGATCAGCCGGCGCTCCGCTTCGTCCACCGCTTGCGCGCCCGCACCGATGCGGTCATGGTCGGGATCGGCACGGTCTTGGCGGACGACCCGGAGCTGACCGTCCGCGCGGTCCGCGGCCGCGACCCGTTGCGCGTGATCCTGGACTCCGATGCGCGTACGCCGGTGGCGAGCAAGGTGCTCCAGCGTCGCGATCCCGAGCGCACGGTCATCTTCGCGGGCGAGCAGGCCGATCCAGCCCGGGTCGCGGCCCTCACCGCCACCGGGTCCGAGGTGGTGCAGCTCCCGTTGGCCGCCGACGGCCATGTCGATGCCGCCGCGGCGCTGCGCCACCTGGCGTTGCGCGGAGTGAACAGCGTGCTGTCGGAAGGCGGACCTCGGGTGGGGACGGCCCTGCTGCGCCAGGCCCTCGCCGACCGGCTGCTCCTGATCATCACGCCGCATCTCGGCGGATCCGGTCCGCGCGCGTTCGGTGACCTCGGGTCCGCCAAGGACCTCGGGGAGCTTGGCGCGCTCGCGGTGCGCCAGCTCGGCCGCGACCTGGCGATCTCGGTCGAGCTTGGGAGCGCGAGTTAGCCCCGTGTTCACCGGGATCGTGAAGCACGTCGGGCGTCTCGCGAACGTCGATCCGACGGGGTCGGGTCTTCGTCTGCGCATCGACTGCGCGGCGGCCGCCGTGCGGCTCGAGGTGGACGACAGCATCTGCGTGGGCGGGGTGTGTCTCACCGTCACGGCGCGCGACGCCGACGCCTTCGACGTCGAGGTCGTTCCCGAAACGCTCGCGCGGACGACGCTCGGCACGGCGCGGCCGGGCACTATGCTGAACCTCGAGCCCGCGGCAACGCTGGACACCGCGCTCGGCGGGCACCTGGTCCAGGGGCACGTCGACGCGACGACCACGGTCGTGAGTCGGTCCGTGATCGGTGACGGCGCGAGACTGACCTTCCGGCTGCCGGCGGAGCTGGCACGCTACATCGTCGTCAAAGGCTCGATCACGATCGATGGCGTGAGCCTGACCGTGGCCGCGGTCACCGCCGACGCGTTCGAGATCGCGATCATCCCGCACACGATGAAGGAAACGACGCTGGGACATCTGGAGATCGGGTCGAGCGTGAATATCGAGGTCGATGTCATCGCGAAGTATGTCGAGCGCTTGCTCCAGGAGCGGAGCGCTTCGTGAGCGACCGGCCGGCCTTTGCTTCGATCGACGAGGCGATCGCCGACGTCCGGGCCGGGCGGATGGTCGTCGTCCTCGATGACGACGACCGCGAGAACGAGGGTGACCTCATCATGGCCGCCGCGGCTTGCCGCGATGAGGACATCGCGTTCATGCGGCGGCATGGCAGCGGCGTGATCTGCGTGCCGCTCACCGGTGAGCGTCTCGCCGAGCTGGCGCTGCCCCAGATGGTCGCGCGCAACGAGGCCCATCTGGCCACGGCGTTCTCGATCAGCGTCGATGCCCGGGAAGGCATCAGCACCGGGATCAGCGCCGCCGATCGGGCGCTCACCGTCCGGACCCTCGCCGATCCCGCGCGCGGCGCGGCCGACCTGGTCCGGCCGGGGCACATCTTCCCGCTGGAAGCCCGCGACGGCGGGGTGCTCGTACGGGCCGGCCACACCGAGGCGGCGGTCGATCTCTGCCGGCTCGCCGGGACCGGGCCAGCGGCGGTGCTCTGCGAGATCAGCAACGACGACGGATCGATGCAGCGGCTTCCCGAGCTGACGGCCTTCGCTGTTCGCTACGGCCTGAAGATGATCACGATCAAGGACCTCATCGCCTATCGGGCCGCGCGCGAGCAGCTCGTCGAGCGGGTCGCGACCGCCAGCCTGCCGACCGAGCACGGCGAGTTCACCGTCCACGGCTATCGCGCGCGGTACGACGCGACCGAGGCCGAGCACGTCGCCTTGGTGATCGGCGACGTCGCAGCTGGCGAACCGGTGCTGGTCCGGGTGCATTCGGAATGTCTGACCGGGGATGTGTTCGGGTCGTTCCGCTGCGACTGCGGCGAGCAGGTCGGCGCCGCGCTCGAGGCGATCGCGCACGAGGGCCGCGGCGTCCTGGTCTATCTCCGTCAGGAAGGACGCGGCATCGGCCTGATGAACAAGCTGCGCGCCTACGAGCTCCAGGACCAAGGTCTCGATACCGTGGAGGCGAACGAACGGCTCGGCTTCAGGGCCGATCAGCGGGAGTATGGCGTCGGCGTGCAGATCCTCCGGGACCTCGGCGTCCGTCGGGTCCGGCTGCTCACGAACAATCCGCACAAGCTCGTCTCGCTCTACGGCCTCGAGGTCGTCGGGCGCCAGCCGCTGCAGATCCCGGCCCGCGAGCGCAATCGCGCCTACCTCGACACCAAGCGGCTGAAGATGGGGCATCTCCTCATCCCCGAGGATGCGCCGGCGGCCGAAGCGCCGAAGGCCGATGCCGGCCGCGATGGGCTGCCGGTGTGAGCAAGTCACGGCCGGCCGGCATCGCGGCGAGCGCGCCGGGGCGGGTGGCGGTGGTGCGGGCACGCTGGAACGATGCGGTCACCGCCGCCCTCGCGCGCGGGGCGGTCGAGACGGCGCGTGCCGCGGGGGCCGCCGTCGAGGAGTTCGAGGTCGACGGGGCCTTCGAGCTGCCGGCCGCGGTGGCGCGGCTGGCGCGCACCGGCCGCTTCGCCGCCGTCGTGCCGATCGGCTGCCTGGTGCGCGGGGAGACCCCGCACTTCGAGGTGCTGGCCCGGGCGGTGAGCACCGAGCTCATCGCCCTGTCCACCCGCGAGGACTGCGCGATCAGCTTCGGCGTGCTCACCTGCGAGACGATGGCGCAGGCGACCGCGCGGGCTGGCGGATCGGAGGGCAACAAGGGGGCGGAGGCGATGGCTGCGGCCCTTGGGCTCGTCGCCCTACGGCGCCAGATAGCGCCCGAAACCGGCGAATAACCGGGGACGAACCATCGTTCCGTAGTTGCGAGTGCAACGACATCGCCAAGGAGTCGGACCATGCCAGCCGTCACCAGCCCGAATATCCTCGCCCTTCCGGCGGTCCAGGCGAGCGCCGATCAGCTCGCGCGCTCGCGCCCGGTCCGGACGATCGTCACCGCGATCAAGACCTACGAGGGTGAGGGCTTCCCGGTCCGGCGCCCGTTCCCCGGACTCGACCGGCGCGTCGCCGACCCGTTCCTGCTCCTCGACCAGATGGGCGAGGTCCAGTACGCGCCCGGCGAGGCGAAGGGCGCGCCCGATCATCCGCACCGCGGATTCGAGACGGTGACCTACATGATCGACGGCGAGTTCGTGCACCGCGACTCGACCGGCGGGGGCGGGGTCATCGCGAACGGATCGACCCAGTGGATGACCGCGGGCGCGGGTATCGTCCACTCCGAGATGCCGCCCGAGGCGCTCATCCGCAGCGGCGGCCTGTTCCACGGGATCCAGCTGTGGGTGAACCTCCCAGCGGCCCAGAAGTGGACCCCCGCGCGCTACCAGGACATCGCCGCGTCGGCGGTGACGCTCGTTCGGTCGGCCGACGGCGGCGCGCTCGTGCGCGTCATCGCCGGCGAGATCGACGGGCACCACGGACCCGGGGTCACCCACACCCCGATCGCCTACGCCCACGCGACCCTCGCCGCCGGCGCGCGGCTCGACCTCCCCTGGCGCGAGGATTTCAACGCGCTCGTGTATGTCCTCTCCGGCTTCGGCCGGGTCGGCACCGAGGGCCCGGCCATCGAGTCGGGGCAGCTCGCGGTCTTCGGCCCAGGCGCGTCGCTGCGCCTCGCCGCCCAGCCGAGCCAGGACAGCCGGACCCCGTCGTTCGACGTGCTCATTCTCGGGGGGCGCCCGATCAACGAGCCGGTCGTGCAGTACGGCCCGTTCGTGATGAACACCCGCGAGGAGATCCTGCAGGCCGTGGCCGATTACCAAAGCGGACGGATGGGCAGCATCCCGGCGACGCACTTCGGCGCCGGCCCGCGCTGATGTAGCGGCGAGCTCGCGCGCGGACGCGCAACCGGAGGCACCGGACAGACTACAATGACCACATGAAGAGCCTGACCATCGGCATCCGGGAGGCAAAAGCTCAGCTCAGCCGGCTGGTGAACGAGGCCGAGCGCGGCACCGTCTGGATCCTCACCGACCGCGGGCGCGCGGTGGCCAGATTGGGGCCGCTGCACGACGTAGAGTCGCCCCTTGGGCAGCGCATCTCCCGGCTCGAGAGCTGGGGCTGGGTCGAGTCCGCCAGCGAGCGGCGCCGGGCCATTCCACCGCCGGTGCGGATCGGTGCCGACGCGCAACAGGCGCTGCAGGACGATCGCGACGCCTGACCCGGCGGGACCGGTCATCTACTGGGACGCATCGGCGGTGCTCTCGGTGCTCATCGCCGGCGCCCACAGCACCCGGGCGACCGCAGTCGCCCGACGCGCGGGGACCCACCTCATGTCGACCCTCTGCTCCGCCGAGGTGTCCGCGGTCCTTGCTCGTCTCGAGCGCGACCAGGCACTTCCCACCGTGCTGGCCGACGCGACACGTGATCTGGTCCGGAACGGTCCGTGGCGCCGGCTCACCCTCCAGCCGGATTGGGCGAGCATCGACGACCTCGCCACCCGCTGGCCGCTGCGCGGGGCCGATCTGTGGCACCTGGCGACCGCGGTGACGCTCAGCCGCGAGCTGCCCGAGCTGCGCCTGATCACGTTCGATGCTCGGCTGGCCGCTGCCTCGAGCGGTGCCGGTCTGGCTCTTCTCGGCGACGCACCTGATCGGCTCCGTTAGAGCCCGACTCCGTCAGAGCCGGATCACTTTGACACGCCGGTCTACGGCTTCGCGCGCCTCCTTGAGGAGATCGGGGTAGCGCGCCAATCCCGACGCACGCCGTTGGCGCGCCTGATCGCTGATCGCGCCATATAGGCGGACTCCGCCTCGGCGATCGCCCGTGCGGGGACGCCGGACGACGCCGGCGACCGCCCGCTCGGGTGGCCAGCGGGACGCACGCGAATCTCGATCTCGCAACCGAGCGCCGCCGCCACCTTGGCCATGCTCTTCGTCGTCATCCCGTCGTAGGTACCGCTGAGGAGGCGGATGACCTGTGCCTTGGAGGTGCCGGCACGCCGTGCCAGGGCCTCATAGGTGAGCTGCTGCTGTTCGCGAAGCTGCTCGAACTGCGCAGCCGCGCGACTGGCAATCCGCACGGCAACGTAACGATCAGAGGGCCAATCCGCCCGACCCTTCGTACGTTCCGCGATGTACCCCTTGATGTCGGACCGTCGCGCACTCATCGTGTGCCTCCGTCGCGTCCGCGCGTCACGAGACGCCCCTGGTCATCGACCTCCGCCCCAATCGGGAACCATGCACGCCACTGGCGCAGCCGTCCTTCGACGAGCTTCTTGGTGTGCTCAGCCAGCTTGCCTCGTCCGGATTTCCCGCTGGCGGCATGGAGCAGCACGATCTGCGCGGCGTGCTGGGCGAAGTACAGCCGCGCGGTCGTCCCGGGTGGACCCATCCCTTCGAATCCCGTCCCCGGTTCCGGGTGTCGCTACCTGGGTGGTAAGACGGTGCGCCGGAATCAATCAGGACAGCGATCGGCTAAGGACTGACAGGGCGAGGTGGGCCGGCTCCGGAGCTACAACCAGAAAGTGTGTAAACGAACGGGGCGAC
>JRHI01000659.1_pt1 | contig 35422 bp, 27 predicted proteins | sample 215371 | NCBI WGS metagenome assembly JRHI01 (sample SAMN02929681, study PRJNA255918) | sediment metagenome | biome: cave system; feature: Ice Cave; material: Sediment; isolation source: sediment from deep within a dark volcanic ice cave with no known source of... ...
GAGCCATACCGGCGGGAGCCCGGCGAATGGCGCTGGCGGCCGTTCGTCACTGGCCGGTTTCGGACGAGAAAATTAGTTTGGAATTCAAGGTGAAGCGGTTTCTGGAAGGCTCGCTGATGAATGCGGGTCGCGCGCACACCTATTGGAATGGCACTTTTTCCGACGTTGAAAAGCAGTCTCTATTGCGCGCAAAACTGCCTCCTTCTCTGGATGGCATATTAAAAGAACTGAAACTTTTGCCCGCGACATCCGATCCCTTAGCGGCTTTTCTCTGGCTGGACCAAAAATATTATCTGGCCGACGATATTCTTACCAAGAGCGACCGCATGAGCATGGCGCACGCGGTGGAGGTACGTCCCGCGTTTCTAGATCATCGCATTGTTGAATTCGCGGCTACATTGCCGGCGTCTTTAAAGATTCGGGGAACGCAGCAGAAAGTTGTTCTGAAGCAGCTGATGAAAGATAAATTGCCGGCAGTCATCCTGAGTAGAAAAAAAATTGGATTGGATATTCCAGCGCACGAATGGCTGCGCGGACCGCTTCGGGACATGCTGATTGAAACGGTGCAGGCAGGCTTGAAGGAACATCCCGAACTTTTCCACGGGGACGTGATTCTGGAATTCGTTCGCCTGCACCTGGAGCGGAAAGCAAATCTTGGCTATCACCTGTGGGGTTTGCTTATTTTATTTTTGTGGATGAGTAAATGGCAGATTCAAACGAGTTCCAGCACGACCCAGGGAGCGCTGGTCTACGCAAGCACTGGTTCGTCTATTTAATTGTTTTCGCCATCGCCGGCGCCATCTATTTGGGATGTGTTGTTTCGCCGCCCTCCCTGATGGATGACGTCGACGCGGTGCAGGCGCAAATTTCCCGGCACATGTTGACTTCGGGCGATTGGGTGACTGCGCGGCTAGATGGCGTCGCGTACCTCGAAAAACCCCCATTTCACTATTGGGTCACCGCCGGGTTCTACGCGCTTTTTGGCGTGCGCGACTGGGCGGGACGGCTTCCCTACGCGCTATCCGCAATAGCACTGGCATTACTCACAACGGCGTTTGGCATCTGGGCCTTCGGCAAAAAAGCCGGCTTTTATGCCGGGCTGGTTATGGCCACGTGTGTAGGAGTGTTTCTATTCACGCGAATTCTGATTCCTGACGTGATGCTGACGTTTACGATTGCGTTGGCGATGTGGGCATTCCTGCGCGCGCTTGAACGCGAAGAGAAAAACCCGAGATTGTGGGCGGCGATACTGGCGGCGAGCCTGGGAATCGGATTGTTGCTGAAAAGCCTGGTAGGAATTGTTTTTCCCGTAGCTTCCGCGCTTATTTATCTTACGTTCACGCGGCAATTATTCACTCGCGCTACCTGGAAGCGGCTGCATCCGTTCAGCGGCGCGCTGATCGTTTTGCTGATCGCGGTACCGTGGCATGTGCTGGCTACGCTGCGCAACCCGCCGTACTTTTATTCTTCGTTTCACAGCGGGCCCGGCGAATATCACGGGTTCTTGTGGTTTTTCTTCATGAATGAGCAAATACTGAGGTTTTTAAACCTTCGTTATCCGCGCGACTACAATACCGTGCCTCGTTTGTATTTCTGGCTCTTCCATTTCCTATGGTTATTTCCCTGGAGCGTGTACCTTCCCGCCGTTGCGAAGTTATCGCTCAAGCCGGTGGATCGCGCCGGCAAAACGCGCTTGCTGGCCATGTGCTGGCTGGGTTTTCTGCTTATATTTTTTACGTTTTCCACCACGCAGGAATATTACTCGATGCCATCGTATCCGGCGTTTGCGCTGTTGCTGGGCTCAGCGATGGCGGCGCAAGGCGATTGGACTCGTCGTGGAACACGCGTGTTGTGCGCGGTAGTTGCTGGCGAGGCGATCGCGGCGATCGCTATTTTGATTCTGGTGCGACATGTGCCGACGCCCGCCGACATTTCCGTTGCGCTCGGCTATCACCCCAGCGCCTACACACTTTCGCTTGGTCACATGGAGGACCTGACGATCCAGTCCTTCGCGTATCTTCGTCCGCCACTGGTGGTTGCCGTGGTGGCGTTCCTGATTGGCGTGGCTGGAACATTGCGGTGGCGCGGAGAGCGCGCTTATCTGGCTACGGCGCTGATGATGGTGGTATTTTTTCACGCCGCGCGATTGGCGCTGGTGGTATTCGATCCTTTCCTGACGTCTCGACCGCTCGCCGAAGCTATCCTTAAGTCTCCCGATGGACAAGTAATTTTGGGAAAGCCATATTACGAGTTCTCTTCCGTATTATTTTACACGAACCGGGACGCGCTAATTCTCAATGGGCGATACAACAATTTGGAATACGGGTCGTATGCTCCGGGAGCGCCCGATGTGTTCATCGATGATTCACGGATGCAAGCGCTGTGGAAAGGCCGGACGCGCTATTACCTGATTGCGGAAGCAGGTCAGGTGCCGGGGTTTATGAGTTTACTGGGGCCAGAGCAACTGACGCTGGTGGCTGAGAGCGGGGGCAAGGCAGTTCTGACGAACCATCCGTTGCCAGGCAAGACGGTAAGCGCCGCGCCATAACTACCGAAAGTGGTAGGGCCTTGAAAATCTGCATTGAATAATTGCGCGTGCCGGTGGTAATCGCGATAATGATAGATGGAAGCGCGAAACATTTTAAACAGCCAGCATTGGCAGTCTTAAATAACTAAATACCGGAACATTATTTGGGGGCGCCATGAAAATTGCCGTACTCGGTGGGGACGGCTATTGCGGTTGGGCGACAGCATTGTACCTGTCGCAAAAAGGTTATTCGGTAGCTATTGTTGACAACTTTCTGCGGCGGCAGTGGGACCACGAACTTGGCGCGCAAACTCTTACTCCGATACGGCCCCTATCCGACCGACTGCGCATCTGGCAGAAATTAACGGGGAAGACTATCGAGCTGTTCGTCGGGGACGTTGCGGACTACGATTTTCTTGAGTCCACGGTAAAAACGTTTGAGCCGGACGCAATCGTTCATTTTGCGGAACAGCGGTCCGCTCCGTATTCGATGATCGATCGCAAACACGCGATTTTCACGCAAGTGAATAACGTAGTCGGAACGATGAACGTATTGTTCGCAATTCGTGAACTTAGGACGGAATGTCATCTGATCAAGCTGGGCACGATGGGCGAATATGGAACTCCGAACATCGATATCGAGGAAGGCTACATCACCATCGAGCATAACGGGCGGAAGGACGTGCTGCCTTATCCAAAACAGCCCGGCTCTTTTTACCATCTCTCCAAAGTTCACGACAGCCACAACATCATGTTTTGCTGCAAAATCTGGGGCATCCGCGCGACGGACCTGAATCAGGGCGTCGTGTATGGAACGATGACGGAGGAAGTGGAGCTTGACGAAGCGTTGATCAATCGCTTCGACTATGACGACGTGTTCGGCACGGTGTTGAACCGGTTTTGTGTGCAGGCGGCCATTGGCCAGCCGTTAACGGTATATGGGCAGGGCGGACAGACGCGTGGGTTTTTGGACATTCGCGACACGGTCCGCTGCGTGGAAATTGCATTACATAATCCGGCGAAAACTGGAGAGTGCCGCGTGTACAACCAGTTCACCGAGCAGTTTTCGGTGCTGGAACTGGCGCGCATGGTGGAAGGCGCAGGGAAAAAACTCGGAATGAACGTCGAGATCGATCACCTTCCTGACCCGCGCGTAGAGTCCGAGCAGCACTACTACAATGCGAAACACTCCAAGCTGATTGATCTTGGACTGCAACCGCATCTGCTTTCCGATTCCTTGCTGGATTCGCTGGTGAACATTGCCATGAAATACCGCGATCGAGTGGATGCATCGCTGATGTTGCCGCAGGTAAATTGGCGGGAACCGCGCAACGATCGTCGACTGCAAAAGAGTATGACGGCGCGGGCTACTTTGGGCGGGGCAGGGTTTGAAGACGTGAGCGTGAGCCAGAGTAAAGGCAAGCGCTAAGAGCGGTTTGTTTTGGCGGGCGGATTAGATAACGCGGCGATATCGTTCGCAACGCGCAGCGCGAAGTTTAAATCAAATGGAAACGCTACTCCTCTCTCTACGCTCGCCTCGAAGCGATCTACAAAGCGCTGAACGATCGGCTCTTTGCTACCAAGGAAATTGATGGCGGCGAGACGTTCTTTGCGAACTTCAAGCCGAACAGAGCGTTCCTCGGCGGATTCGTACTCACACTCAATAGTTGCTATTCGGGCATGCGGAACGGCATAGGCGTGAATCGCCAGCAGGTGTGATCCTAGGTTCTGCACGGGGGAAAGGCCGAGGTGATCGTCGCGGTTTATCTTGAAATTCCCTCCGAATTCGAGATTCGTTCTTTCTTCATAGTCGCTGCGCCAACGCTCAACGTCAGACAACAGGCAGTATTCGAAATGGACGGCGGTTTTTAGATGGCTTTCGGCGGCGAATTTTTGCAGTGCTGACGTTTCATCCGCAGAACACAACCAGGGCTTCTCTACGATCACGTGCAAGCCGGCGACAATCGCGGCCCGTGTTAGACACGGGACGTGCGGGCCGGGCGGTACGCAGAGCCACGCAATGTGCACGGTGCTATTGGCGAAAAGTTCCGAGAGGCGCGATATGTACGCTCCCGATGATTCGGCGGGTTCCTGACGTGTGCGCTCGGCGAATTTCGCGCGGCGTCCTTCGGAAATCAACATCCCGTGGATTCTCGCGCCCCAACGTCCTTTGCCAACGACAATGTAGGAAGGACTTTTAGCCATAAGAAGCGATTCTTTCGCAGACGATACGGGCAGCTTTTACCGCGCTAACGACTTTGCCGGAGAAAATGTGGACTTCACCGGGTAGGCCATCCTGTACGTACAAAATCCGCCGATCGTTTTCTGGATTATCCTCCACCACGCGGATGGTAAATCGCGAGCCAAGGTATTTTGCGTGCCTGGCGTTCGGCACTGCCAGTGAACAATCGTCGCGCATAGATTCAAACCGCGTGGCGTCAAAAGGAACGAAGTCTGGACGGTTTAGGACCTCCGCGTATTGTGATGGCACCGGCTCTTCGGGGTCGGTCGTCGTCCAATGATTGGTGAGCTTAGCGGAGCCGAATAGCGAGCGCGGCGAGTTTCCGTAGGGATCGAAGGCGGTGAACGGGCCGTCGACAACGACCAGTGCTATGCCTCGCAATTCCGGCGGCAGCTCGATCAAGATTTTTTCAGCGACCTGATATTTGGCGATCTTAAATATGTTTCGGCTGGGTCCCGAGCCGTAGGTGGCCCAGATAACGCAATCATAATCGGAGCGCTTCTCATAAGGGAATTGGCGCACCTCAACACTTATGTTTCGAGATTTTAGTCTGGAGGCGATCAACTCGCGCAGTACGTCGGGATCATAAATATTTTCGTCCACTTCGTAGCATTTTTGGATGAAATCGAAATTTATCCAGTCAGGGCGACAAGGGCGCAGCACAAGGCCGTGCGCGGACATAACGGTTTCGTATTGCTCCGGCGTAGTGCGCGAGTTTGCGTGCGGGATGGCGTAAAAATGCCGGCTGTTTTGGACGATCGCGGGAGCGTACGCCTCGATAAACTCAGCGCGAGCTTCCAGCGTTTCCAGAATCGTCTCCGGGCTACGCGGATAGTGATAGCCGGAATGAACGCGATACTGGTTGATCGCGGAGGCTGCGTTCATAACGCCTAGCGGATCGAAGAGACTGACCTGGTGTCCACGCTCGGCAAGGCGAAGAGCAACGGTCGCACCGTAAATGCCCGCACCGGCTATGGCAATCTTTGCACTCATTGGTTCAAAGAATAAAAGAGGGTTCGCCGCAATCGAGTCTGAGGTTGGGGGTCAGCCTGCATCGCGCTTATTTTTCCGCGGACTGCGGGCCCGGCACTAACATGCCAGCGCGAACAAAATAATTTACGCCACGCCACCGGATGCTTCTGCGCACAAAACTGGCTAACCAAATAAAAAACGCGGCAATATCCCAGAGCACGAATAAAGGCAGCTTCTTCGCTACGTCTTTTTCTTTCAATCCCCAGACGCCGATCAATAAGGTCATAGTCATGCGCAAGACCAGGTAAGTGGAAATATAAAAGATCGCCACGCCCAAGGTCGGATGAATGGCCACCGCAGCCAACGCCCATGCCAATCCCTGAGTAAATACGAGACCGGCGTGCCCCCAGGGACGCATATGGCGCATCACCGTCATCCATCGCAGACGCTTGATGAGCAGGCCGCGCAGAGATTGATAGTCGGGAACGGTTTCTACCACGTAGGGGAGTAGTTTTACTTCGACACCCTGTTCGGCAATCAGGCGGCCGGTTAAAAGATCGTCGGCGGGACGATTTTCCAGCGCTTGAAATCCGCCAAAGCCCGCGAGCAGCGTGCGGGTGGTTACGATAGTTTGGCCAAAGGCAAATTTAACGCCATCGAGAAGCCACGCGACCATCAGGCCGGGGTAAAAATCGGAAATCATTCCAACGGACTGCAAGCTCTGCGTGAGCGTGGTGTCGTGCACGGAGAGATACAGGCAGGTGACGGCGCCCACTTTGGGATTACGCAAAGGGGCGACTACGGTTCTGAAATAATCAGATTTGACACGAACATCGCTGTCGTTGATCACCAGCACTTCGTGACTGGCTTCCTCCACGAGACGGACGAGCTTGGACACTTTGTCATTGATGGCGGTGCGTCCGGAGCCATAGAGGATGCGAATGTCGCGCTCCGGAAAATCGTGAATCAACTTTTCCAGGATCGGGACGGCGGGATCCATGCGGTCGTGAACGCAAAACAACAGTTCGTAGTCGGGATAATCCTGGCGGCAAAAGCTGGCAAAATTTTCGTAAGCATCCGGATCAAGACCGCGAACGGGTTTGAGATTGCTTACCGGTGGAGTGAAGTCCGATTTTTGCGCGAGGTCCCGCGAAGCACTGCGGAAAAATTTCAGCGAACTATAGATGGCGATCAGATAATAGATAAAGGGAATGGCGGCGATGAAAAGAAAGCTGTACTCGAAAACCGGTGAAATTATCGCACCTCTCGCGTGCCCACATACCCGTCTAAGTAGCTTCGTAAACTCGGCCGGCTTCCAGGCCGCCAGGTACCTTTAGCATTTGACGTGTTACGGAGCGATAACGCGTACACTCAGCCATCGGAAGAATAGCAAAAAGCGGACGATTTATGCAGGACAAGCGGCTGCAACGAAATTAGTGAACATCAGCGATGCGGCGACGATGCTGGCAAGACCGCGACTTCGGGTACAATTTACTGCCCATCTTAGTGCACATCTGACAGTTCGAACAGAGGCGAAACATAAAAAAAATGACGGATTCCCATGGTTTACATTTCAAGACATTTTTTTTGGTTCTGATGATTGTGGTGTTCGCGCCGCTGGGCAACGTGCTGCTCAGCAAAGGCATGCAAAGCGTGGGACCGGCAACGCAATGGGCGCCAAGCGAGTTGTGGGATGTGTTATTGCGAATCGTCAGTTCCGGTTACGTGTGGCTGGGCATCGCCTCGTTACTTACGTTTTTCGTCGCATACATGCTGGTGCTCACGTGGGCCGATTACAGCTACGTGCAGCCGGCTTCGTCGTTCTCTTACGCGATGGTGGCGATGCTGGGATATTTTTTGCTTGGCGAAGTGATTTCGCCGCTTCGTTGGTCGGGTATCGCACTGATTTGCCTGGGCGTGCTAGTTGTCGGGCACACGCATCCTCGCACGACGATGGACAAGGCCTGACGTGCGCGAATTCGTTCTGCTTGTGATCATCGTGGTCGCCGGGACTGGCGGCGAGTTGTGCGTGACGCGCGCGATGAAAGAAATCGGCGAAGTGAAGGATTTCCATCCAGCGGCTCTAGTGCGTTTTATGCTGCGGGCGCTGCGGGTGGGATGGATGTGGGTCGGCATTGCCATGATGACGATGGCATTTTTCGCGCTGCTGGCCACGTTGTCGTTCGAAAATGTGAGCTTTGTGGTGCCGGTTACCGCGCTCAGCTATGCCGCCGGGGCGGTGGGAGCAGTGCTGTTTCTTCGTGAACGAATCACACTACAGCGATGGATCGGCGTGGCGATTGTGTGCGCCGGGGTGACCATCGTGTTGCTCAGCAAGCATTAAACCATAGATGGTGGCCCGCCGTCCCGAGCGGGCAATTCGCGCGGAAAACTTCGTAGTGCTACGGCTCTACTTTAGTCGGGGCGCCGATCTTGATGGTGACTCCGAACCGCTTGTAGTTCGCGTAGCGCACGGTCATGCGAATGTGGACAGAACCGGTGCTGAATTGGAGCATGTCGTCCGAGCGCGTGTAGGTAGGAAACCAGTAGTGACCTTCGATGTTTTCGCGGAAAGTTTCAAAACGCGGAAAGACATTTTCCTGGCCATGCTTTTTGATGTCCGGCACCGCTTTGCCATCGGTTTTTACAATTTCCAAATCGCCGTCGTCCACCCAGACGCGTCCCTGAAAGTAACGCTGGTTCTTTTCTAATTTTTTAGGCGCCACATCGAAGACGTAGGTGTTGAGTTGATCGATCGGTTCCCGCCCGACGTATTTAATGTCGTACTTGGGAAGCTCTTCGGTAGTCAGCACGAAGGGTTGTACATGCTCGAGGTCATCGAGATCCTGTTGCGACATCGAGATGCGCTGGAGCGTGGAAGCCGGCGCGTAGGTGACTTTTTCGTAGCGTTTCCCCGAGGGAGTAAAAAGAATGTCGCTCTTCATCTGATATTCGCCGTCAGCGACGCCGTCGGAGTCGATGGTTTGTATGACAAATGTTTGAGTGTAGGTGTAATTGTCGCGCTCTTTTTTGAATTCCTCTTCACGGGCGGCAAAGCGTTGAATAATCTGGTCGGTGGGAATGGCCGGCGGCACTTTGGAGATAGTGGAGGTCGCGCCTTTGGAAGGTGTCGAGTCCTGAGCGGCACTTGGTGATGGATTATCCGGCGGCTTGGATTGCGGAGAATTCGCCGTGGGCGGTGGTGTCGGCAACGGACCCTGTTGTTGGGCCCCTGCGGGAATCGAGCAAGTCATTGAGAGCGCCAACAGAAGTACGCTTATAGCTTGCGGGCTGAAAAATCGGGCACGCGGCGCGAACGTTTCAAGCAAAGCAACCTCAGGCAATCCATCGTCACGCATTCGATTTCGAAGCATTCGCCGCCGCTCCTTCACGCGATTCATTTTGTAAGATGCAGTTTTGCAGAATAATGTGACTCGCGCCGTTGGAATGGGGCGAGGATAGCCAGCACACCGAAGATATCGATACATGGCACAACGGCTGTGCCAAGTCGGCTAGCTTATGCTTCGATGATCTGATTCTTTACCGCGTAACGGACCAGTTCGCTGACCGAGTGCAGCTCCAGTTTCCTCATGATATTTGCGCGATGGGTCTCGGCGGTTTTGACACTGATGTTCAGGGACACAGCGACTTCTTTGCTGCTCTTCCCTTCCGCGAGGAGTTGCACAATTTCGCGCTCACGAGGTGTTAGGCGGTTACGCAGGACGGTACCGGGATCAGGCGCGTGGCTTCCGGCATTGAAGCCGTTGAGTACCATATCCGCGGCTCGGGCGGTGAAATAGGAGTGATGATTGGACACCGCTTCCACGGCGGCTACAAGATCGCGGTCGGCATCGGACTTCATAATGTAACCGCGCGCGCCAGACGCCAATATTTCGCGAACCAGTTGATCGGAAAAATGCAGGGTCAGGATGACGATTTCCGTCTTAGGGAGGAGCTTCAAAATTTTCCGGGCGGCTTCCAGGCCATTCAGCTCGGGCATGCTGATGTCCATCACCACAACTTTGGGCTTAAATTGCTCCGCCAAAGTAACCGCTTCGCGGCCGGTGCTGGCTTCCGCGCACACTTCCCAGCCAGGTCTGGAACTCAGCAATTGTTTCAAGCCTCGGCGAACGATGTCATGATCGTCTGCGACCAAAATCTGCATAGCATCAATGCGAGGCCTGAACGGCTTTGCGTCGGCCCCCACAGGTGGTTTTTCCACTGCTGCACCCTTCCCTTTCAGAGAATCAAGCTAGCGGCAGATGCAGTTATAGCACTTATCGGGGATGCGAACAAAACGCGGAGGCGGGGTCTTAAGGGTAAGAAAAGGCGGCGCTAAGCTTGCCGGAGTACTGGTTCGGCGACGGAAGTCCGCTCTGGGAAGAACGTTTGCTTACACAGCAGCGCATCCACGGCGAGCAACAGCGTCCGGCCAACCTGGGTCTTGGTGACATAGCCCTGAACGCCCAACTTTTTGGCTTCCTCGATGAGTTGATTGCTCTCGTGCATGGAGAGAATAAGTACGGGGACGTTGGGCAAATTTTTGCGAATTTCGCGGGCAGCTTCAAAGCCGCTGAGCACCGGCATCGTGATATCCAGAATAATTAGATCGGGTTTCAGCGCATTGGCCTTTTCAATGGCTTCCTTGCCATTTGCGGCCTCGCCGCATACCTGCAAATCTTTTCGAGGGGAAAGCATGGCGCAGACGCCTTTGCGCACAGCTTCATGATCATCAGCAATTAGTATCCGCAAGAGTTCCCTTCCCAAGGCAGTCGCCATAAGAAACCCATATTTTTTGTACCACGAATGGTCGTTGACCGGAAAATTTAGGCCCGTCGAGTTTCCATACCCGATATCGATGCGCCAGGCGTAGAACTTACATAGCATTACGCGAGGAAAGGCCACCAACGGCGCAAAAGGGCACCCTCTAACCGGTGTGCTGGTGTGATGCGACTTTCCACGCTCCAAGGGGTTTACACTTACAGAGCCTGACGCTCAGAACCTTGTCGAGCCATCCTGCAGCCGACGCATAATCAGGAACAGGAGCCAAATGCGCACAATCCGTTCCATTCGAACTTTGTTGTTCGCGATGATCATGCTCGCCATACCGGCGGCATCTTTCTCGCAAATCAGCGTAGGCATTGCGGTGGGTTTCGCTCCGCCGGAACTGCCGGTGTACCGGCAGCCGATCTGCCCCGGCGAAGGATACATCTGGACTCCTGGTTATTGGGCTTATGATGACGATGATTACTACTGGGTGCCCGGTACCTGGGTCCTGGCGCCTTCCATCGGCGTTCTATGGACGCCCGGCTATTGGGGATACGGTGATGGTGGCGGGTATTTGTGGCATGTCGGCTACTGGGGACCGCACGTTGGATTCTACGGAGGCGTGAATTACGGTTACGGATACGTTGGCGAAGGTTATCTGGGCGGGCGTTGGGATGGCGACCGCTTCGCCTACAATCGCGCCGTGAATAATGTGAACGTAAACGTCATCCACAATACGTACAACACGACAGTCATCAACAATTACAACAACAGCACGCGGGTTAGCTACAACGGCGGCAACGGCGGGATCCAGGCGCAGGCCTCGGCGAGAGAACAGCAGGCGGCGCAGGAACGTCACGTCCAGGTGACCAGCGTGCAGCAGCGACACGAACAGCTGGCACGAGCCGATCGATCACAGTTCGCATCTGTGAACCACGGCAAGCCCGTAGTCGCAGCCACATCAAAACCAGCAGTATTCAAGGGCCCGGGAGTGGTTCGTGCGACCCAGGCTGGGCGCGTGACGGCTCCTACTTCCCGTGGACAAAAGGCGAACGCGGCCAATTCGAACACGAACACGGCACGCGGTAACCGTACTGATCGTCCGAATACCGCTACGCAACGGCCGAACGCGGTCGCGCCGTCGACCGAGTCGAATACCAGGTCGTCATCGCGCCAGACCACGAACGATCGTCCGGCGAATGCACACACGTCGACTTCACGGAGCGCAACTTCGGATCGACCTAACGCCTCGAATAATACGACGAGGCCCAGCAATAGCCGGCCGAATACGGCAGACCGTCCGACCCAGCACTCGAACACTACGCGTAGCTCTGAACCCCAGCAACGTGCTCCTCAGGAACGGTCGAGCGCTCCGCGTCCGAATAATTCCAGCTCGAGGCCGCCGCAACATACGGAAAGGTCGGCGCCGGCACAGCGTCCGGCTCCTCAACAGCACGAGGCACCTCGGCCGCAGCAACAGCACCAACAAGCGCCCCCGCAACAGGGCAATCCTAACGAGCGTGATCCTCACGCCAAGCCGTAGTGCGACGCTAGCTTCGCGATCATGATGTTTACCGTGGGTCATTCGTTTCTGAATGACCCACTTTTTTGCCCTCCGCCTTTTGCCAAAAAAAATCGAGCTGAGTTCACTCTCACCTTTTGGTCACCAAATTGACAACGATTCACTGAGCCGCTCGGACGTTCGAACGGCTCTTCCATTTGCCGCGCACAGATTTCTCCAGTGCTCAACTGCTCGCCGCGTTTTTGCAACCGTGCTAAACTCCGCGCGCTTTCCAAATTACAAAGCGACGCGCATGTTTATTCGTTGTTTGCGGAGAACTACATGACTCATTTTTTGATTTTCTTATTCGCATTGCTGCAAAGTGCCGCCTACCCGCCGGCGAAAAACCAAATTGGTCCCGACGTGCCGGAACCTGGCTCGATTGAGGCCATCGCTACTGCAACAGGAGATGCGCGTTTTCTTTCTCCATGGGTTTCCTACTTACCCGAATCGTCCACAGTCACATCACCGCGCACGTTCCTCGGCCGCATCCCGGGCGCAGCCGGCGAATTTGTGGACACCGCAAAAGCGCACGCCTATTGCCGCGCGCTGGCCGCCTCGTCGCCCCGCGTGCGAGCCTTCACCATCGGACGCAGCGAAGAAGGACGCGATATTTTGATGCTGGCGATCGCGGATGAAGCGGGCATTCGCGATCTCGATCGCTTGAAAGAGGCAACTGCGGCGCTCGCCGATCCGCGGCGCACCGATCAAGCCGCCGCAGAGCAACTGATCTCCACTTCGCGCCCCATCTATTATTTCAACGCGGCGCTGCACTCGGACGAAACTGGTTCGACCGAAGCGACGCTGGAGCTGGCGTATCGCCTCGCGGTTTCGGAACAGCCGATGATCCAGGGGATTCGGAGTCACCTCGTGGTGCTTATCAATCCCGTTTCCAATCCCGACGGTCGCGACAAAATGGTCGAGTGGTTTTACAAATATTTAAAAGGGAAAACGGACTACGGCGCTCTGCGACGGCAATCTCCGCCGTACTGGTCGAAATATGCGTTTGTGGATATCAATCGCGATGCACATCAACAGACCCACGAAACCACCAAAGCGGTGAACCGCATGTTTCACGAATGGCACCCGACCGTAGTGCACGATCTTCATGAAGGAATGCCGATGATGATGAGCTGGAACGGCACCGGCCCATACAATCCCAATATCGATCCCATCACTTACACTGAATTTCTCGAATTAAGTTTTCACGAAGTACAAGCGATGACCGCGATGGGAATGCCGGGAGTGTCCACGTGGAACTTTGGCGAAGCGTTCAGTCATCTGTACCTCGATTCCGTCGCGATGAATCACAACAGCATTGGCCGCGGCTACGAAACGTGGGGCAATGGCACCGCGGAAACGGTCCGGCGCACCATTCCGCAATCGGATCTTTCCATGGAGTGGTATCGCCCGCTTCCTCCGCAGACCGCTGAGGTCACCTGGTCGGCGCGCGATAACGTGAATTACACGGAAACCGGTTCGCTCGCCGCGCTAGATTATGCCGCGCGCAATTCCAAAGAGATGCTGCGTAATTTTTATAAGAAAGGCTGGGATTCCTGGCGCAAGGGGCAAGACGAACCGCCGTATGCATTTCTGATTCCGGACGATCAAGGGGACCGCAAGCGCGTGGCGCAAATGGTGGGACGATTGATTGCCCAGCACATTGAAGTTGGCCGCGCGGAGAAGCCAATTAACGTTAAAGAAGGAAATTTTGCGGCCGGAACATATGTGGTGCGGCTCGATCAGCCGTACCGCAATTATGCGGTGGATCTGCTGACTCCGCAGTATTTCCCCAAGGGAGGCGGCGAGCCGTACGATGACGTTTCGTGGGAACTGCCCGCACACTATCATCTGAGCGCGATTCCTACCGCAGATGGATCGATCCACTCTGCTGCGTTGTCTCCATTAAAAGAAGAGCCACATCCCGCCGGCAATGTTTCAGGCACCGGACCGATTTTTCTGTTGAAGGATACTGGCCAGGAAGCATTGCTGGCGGCGCGTTACCGGCTTAGCGGATTCGCAGTGGAAATCGCCGAGCGCGCATTTCGGGTGGACGATACCGATTTTCCTGCCGGCTCGTGGATTTTGCGCGGACAAGGTGGATTGATGCAGGCGGTTGGTTCCACGGCGACGGAATTAGGCCTCGACTTTGCCAGCGTCTCTACGGCACCCGACGTGCCGCGGCATCCTGCAAAAGTTCCACGAATTGGTGTGTGGGTGCCCTGGGCGGACACCGACTCCATCGGCTGGATTCGTTATTCGCTGGATCAACGCAAAGTGCCCTACACCTATTTGCGCGATGAAGACATGCGGGCTGGCGGGCTTCGCGATAGGGTCGACGTAATTATTTACGGCCACGTCGATCTCGAGCTTGCGGAACAAATTCAAGGCCTGCCAAAAGCGTGGGGACCAATGGCCTTTAAGAAAACTCTGCAAACGCCTAGCTTCGGCACTCCCGCGGAGTCCGACGACATCACTGGCGGGATCGGCTGGGAGGGTCTGACGAAATTGCAGCAATTCGTGGATGAAGGCGGCCTGCTGGTGACACTGGGCAGCGGCTCGATGCTCGCGCTCGAAGGAGGTATCGTGCGCGGCGTGCGGCGCGTTTCGGGTGGAGTGCCGCGAAGCACGCAGGGTGGTGGAGCGGAGGCAGCTCTGGCGGCGCAGGAATCGGTCACGCGCACGCCCGGGGCGCATGTACGTGCAACGTTCAACCGTCCGGAACATCCGCTTGCGTACGGTTATGCGACACGCACAACTTTGTTTCGCCAGAACTTTCCGCTTTATGATGCGCCGCGGCGTTGGCTGCGCATGGCGTACTGCACAACGTGTCTCGATGGACCGGAGGACCGCAGCGGAATCGTTCTGGAATGGGGTGATCGCGAAGGCTCACCGTTCCTGGTGAGCGGGCAAGTCTGGGGGGAAAGCGGATTGTTCGGGCGGGCAGCTGTACTGGACATGCCGGTCGGGCGCGGCCATGTGATCGCGTTCAACTTCAATCCATTTCACCGCGATTTGAATCGCGGCGATCACCGGCTGGTGTGGAATGCACTGCTGAACTGGCAAGCTATTTTAAGTCAGCAGGCGTCGGCACCGCACTAAGCGAGTGGACGCGGGCCAATACTTTTCAGTTAAACCGCACGTACTCAAAATTTAGCGGCTGGCCGTTGATTCCACGGATCGGCGGCGCGATCCAGTTCGCGAACTTTCCGGGCTCAACCACGCGGCCAGTCATGAGCGACTGCACAAACGCGTGATCTTCGGCGGCCGGCAGCCAATCGCGCTCGTGATTTTTCCAGGCTTCCTTGGTCAGCACTTCACCTTCAGGACTGATGTGGTGCCCGGCAAAATTTCCGATGGCGCGGTGGAATCCCTTGTGCGGCAACTTCAAGCGAAACGGAATTCCTGCCGTTTCGATGACACGATTCCAGCGATCCACGCCAGCCTGTATCTCGTGAATGTAGTCATCGCGCAGCCGCTCGTTGAGCGCAGTTAGTGCCGGGACTTTCTTCTCAACAATTTTATTTCCGACGACTTCGAAGAGCGGGTAAACCTCGTTGGCCAGCACGTGGTCGTCGGCGATCTTGGTTTCTTCGTAGCGGCCTTTTAGCCCGGTGGTGTAATAGGTGGCGGCATTGGAAGAAGCGTCCGAACCGAATAGATCGATGGTTACGCTGTAATGAAAGTTTAAATACTTCTGCATCGTTTCAAGATCGATCACACCAAGGGCACGCACGTCGGCGGGATTGTCTACTTTGTGTTCGCGCATCATTTCGCAGGTGCGCTGCAAAATGCGGCTGACGCCGGTTTCGCCGACGAACATGTGGTGGGCTTCTTCGGTGAGCATGAAGCGACAGGTGCGCGCCAATGGATCGAATCCCGATTCGGCAAGGGCACTCAACTGAAACTTGCCGTCGCGATCGGTAAAAAAAGTAAACATGTAAAAGGCCAGCCAATCGGGGGTGGGCTCATTGAAGGCGCCAAGAATACGCGGATTATCGGCGTCGCCGGAACGGCGCTCCAACAAAGCTTCCGCTTCCTCGCGGCCATCGCGGCCGAAATAGCGATGAAGCAAGTACACCATTGCCCATAGATGGCGCCCTTCCTCAACGTTCACCTGAAAAATATTTCGCAGATCGTACAAAGAAGGACAACACATGCCCAGCATGCGCTGCTGCTCTACGGAAGCCGGCTCGGTGTCGCCTTGCGTGACGATGACACGCCGCAAGGTCGAGCGATACTCGCCTGGCACTTCCTGCCAGGCGGGATCACCCTTGTGCGTTCCGAAATTTACTTCGCGGTTGGCATTGCGCGGCTGCAGAAAAATTCCCCACCGATACTCCGGCATGCGTACATAACCGAATTTGGCCCAGCCATCGGGCTCCACGGTGATGGCGGTGCGCAAATACACCTCGTAATTGTGGCTTTCGGTTGGGCCCATGTCGTACCACCAGCCCATGTACGCGGGCTGCCAGTGCTCCAATGCGCGCTGCAAAACCCGGTCGCGCCCAGGTCGACGTTATTGGGAATTTTTTCCGTGTAATCGATCATGAACAATCTCCGTTGCGTTCTGGCCGCTCTAAACTTTTTCCCAATTAAATTTCACCGGCTTGCCGCTGCCGTACACTTTCAACGCACCGTTGGCACCAACTGCGTTGGGACGCACAAAAATCCAGTTCTGCCACGCAGAAAGCCGACCGAAGACACGCGTCTCCGTAGTCTCGGGCGGTCCAAATCGCAAATTCGCTTCGAGTCCAGTGAGCGCGTCCGGCGAAAGTGTCGCGCGCGATTCCACTGCCACGCGCAGCTCATCTTCCCAATCCAAATCATCTGGAGCCGAAGTTACGAGTCCCGCCGATAACGCTTCGGACGCCGCCAATTTATGACCCACCAGTGCATGCAGTGCGCTTACTTTATTTTCGTCCCGATAGAAACGCGCGGCGAGGCGTGAAAGATGGTTGACCATCGGCAATGATCCGAAATTTATTTCAGACAGCACCACAGCAGCTTTCGCATCGCCCTCGCTGGTGTCGAGCATATAGACGCGATCCGCAGCTAGCGCCAATTCCAAGAGCGTGCCTGCGAAGCAGGACCCAGGCTCGATCACCGCGAACATGGAACGCGACGTTACGTCCAGTCTTGCGAATGTTCGCCGCATCATGCCCAAAACTTCGCGGACGAACCAATGCGCTTGATGCTTCAGAATAAATTCGTCAAATGCCAGAACCGCATTCGGTTCGCCGGTCGTCTTGAGAACCCACAAGCCCAATTCAAGTTCGTTCGTACGCAGATTCAGGATCGCGTCATCCAGCTCTCGGGCCATTTTCAGCGGCCACCACGCCGCGCCAAGTTCCAGTATTTGCTCGAGAGTCTGCCGCGCAGGTGCTTCGGGAGCGCGCACGGTGATCGTCACGATTCGGCTACTGCGATTTACAATCGCGTCGATAGTTTCGTAATGTAACCCGTCATCATCAATTGTGCGTTTCAGCGGAGACAGGGTTATACCTTTCGCTCCGGCCGGGCGGTCACTGAGCTGAGCCAATTCCGTTGAGCGCTTCTTTATATGCTCGGCAAATTGTTGCGTCTTCACGACTTCATCGACCAGGCCCCACTCCTTCGCCCGCATACCGCGCACGCCATCGGACGTAGTGCAAAAAACATCGGCCAGATCTCTGCGCACCTTTCGTTTATCGGTCACGCGTGTCAGACCGCCAGTGCCCGGCAAGACTCCGAGTAAAGGCACTTCCGGCAAACTCACCGCCGACGACCGGTCATCTACCAAAACAATTTCGTCGCAGGCTAGCGCCAGCTCATATCCGCCGCCGGCTGTCGTGCCATTTAGCGCAGCAAGAAATTTCAGTTGCGAATACCGGCTGGAGTCTTCCATACCGTTCCGAGTTTCGTTAGTGAACTTGCAGAAATTTACTTTCCAAGCGTGCGCGGATTGCCCGAGCATATAAATGTTCGCGCCGGAACAAAACACACGCGGCTTGGCGCTGGTGATTACCACCGAGCGAATCTCTGGATGTTCAAAACGGATGCGCTGCAGGGCGTCGTGTAACTCAATGTCCACGCCGAGGTCGTAGGAATTAAGCTTCAATTTGTAGCCGGGGCGAATTCCGCCATCTTCGCTGACGTCCATCGTCAACGTGGCGACCTGGCCATCAAACGCCAACCGCCAATGCTTGTAGCGTGAGGGCTCAGTCTGGAAATCGACCAGTTCGGCCTTCGTATGGAGATCTTGACTGGCCACACCGTCCACAATCTTCTCCCGAGTCATCGCCGCGTTGAGCCACGCTTTGACTCATGCACATATCAATTATCTTCTACCTTTATCTTGCACCCTGTGGTGGGCTCAGCAAAGAGGATTTGCTGTGGGTGGATTCGGGATGAGCCGGTAACTCTTAGTGGTGGCACTCAAAAGTGCGGGCATTTTAGTGGAAGGCGGCGCTTAGCAGATCGACCATCAGGCGAATAGCGGTTTGCGCAGTTCGTCCAGAGGGATCGCGGTAGGGATTCACCTCGACAATATCCATGCCGACTAGTTTGCCTTTGGTCGGAATGCCCGCCATCAGCGCGTCAATCTCCTGAAAGTTCAGGCCGCCAGGCTCCAAGGTGCCGGTTCCGGGCGCCAGAGTAGGATCCATCGAATCCACGTCAAAGGTTACGTAGATATTTTCGCTCTGCGGAATCTGTTCAATGGCCGCGGCAATTCCCCGCCGATGAATTTCCTCCGAGGTCACGACTTTCGTGTGGATGGCGCGCGCATTTCCAGCGGCTTCCTGATCGTTGGCAATCCCGCGCATCCCGATCTGCATGATATTTTTCACCGTTGGCAATTTCGCGACGCGGAGCACCCATGACGCGTGATCGAGATTACCTTTGGCACCCGTCCAGGTATCCAGGTGTGCGTCGATATGAACGATCGTCAGGGGGATGTCGTAAGCGCGCACCACCGGAAACGTGATGCTGTGATCGCCGCCTAAAATAATTGGAAAAGCGTTTTTCGCAAGAATCTTTTTCACCGCCTCCGTGACCTTCGCATCCGTTTCCACCGGCACGGTAGGATAAATCACCACGTCGCCGACGTCGGTCCAATGCTTGCCTTTCAGCGTGGTGCGATCGCCATCGATGTAATAAAAGCCCTCAGTAAGGTCGTGGGCGTATTCTTGAGAATTTTCGCGCAAGTCGCGCGGACCATAGCGTTCGCCAGGTTGTCCCCAGGTGCCTTCATCGAATGGCACGCCAAGGACGGCAAAATCCGCGTGGAGTTTCTCCAGATCGGGTTCGTACGGCGCACTCAAAAATGTGCGAATGCCAACAAATGTGGGCGCGGTTTGCGCCGCGACCGGGCTACCCGCGGCCCACAACAGAAAGAACGCTGTCCAGTAAGCCAGCAAGAAAATTCTCTTCATACGGAATGCACCCCTGGTGTGTGTTTGCAAAATTATGCTCGCGAATCGAGAGTGTATCCGACGGTTATCCCCCTAGCAATCAGTTCGGTGAATAACGATTGCGTCGGATGTGTACAAAAGGGTACAGAACGAATCTGTGATTTCGACTATGATTCCCGAACCACATAACTCCCTTTCCTCTTTAGGTTGTGTGCTCCCCCCTTTCAGAAAGTACGGAAGCAAATGTCGCGCGATGTAGAACGACGTTACACACCCCGTTTTAACCTTACAATCCCGTTCGTGTTTTGCCCAATGGATACGCCGCTGGAACGCGGGCACGCTGGCAAATCCATCAACATTTCGAAGCGGGGCATCTATTTCAAAACGGAACAGCCGGTCTTCGTGGGATTGGCGGTTCGCGTGCTCCTGCAGATGCCGGTGCAGTGCGGCGGAACTCTGGCAAATCCGTTGATCTTTACGGGCCGTGTTTCGCACGTGGTGGTAAAAAACGGCAGGCACCGAAGTTTTGGGGTAGGAGCAAAATTTTTTTACAGCGAGAAAATACGAGGATGGGTCAGCTGGGAGCGTGTCGTAACCTGCCTATTCCGGCCGGCGTTTCGCGAACTGAACGTCGCGAAATACTTTTGCGTGGAGGCAGCATTTCTGCGTGCAGTTGGCGCGCAGATCAGCCGTGGAACCCGGTGCACTTCCGTTATTGCTGGGCGAGGTTGATGTAGTCGAACGCCTGTGTGAACGCGGAACTGGCGGCGTTTTTGCCAATGCTGGTGAATACAAAGGCCACGTTGCCTGCAGGAAGAGTTATGTTTCCCTGGTCGAATAGTTTCCAAACTTCGCTGGTGGCGTATAGATCTTCTGCGGGACCAACGTTTGCTCCATTAACTGTAAGCTGCACGATCCCGCGGGTTGCGTAAGCTTTCGAGGCAAATTTGACGTCGTAGACGCCGGCTATGGGAACGTTAAGAGTGATGCTGACCGATTGCCCGGCGGCAGTGCCGTCGAGTGTGGTGCCCTGGCCATCGGTGAAACCGGGCCATGCAAATACGCGATAGGTTGGGCCGGAGCTTTTGCTTGCGTTGAACACGGTGGCAGATTCGGTTTCGTATTGAACGGTCGCTTTTGTGGGAGTGATGCTGGTCATTGTCCAGTTCAAGATTTGCTGTATCGCTGTGGTCGCCTCCGTTGATCCTGTGAAGCCTGCGTATGCCGTGGTTGCACCAACCGTTCCTGGAATGTCTACCACCCAGGATTTCGAGAACGTAGCTTTTGTCGTCGCATCCGTAATGGTCATAGTCAGGTTCGTTCCGTCATAGTTCATATGCACGTTGAATACGTCACCGCTGTGCAGATCGATCCCCGAGCCGGTCATATCCACTGCCGGAGTCGTGGGCGAAGCACCGTTTAGATATAGCCCTGTTGAGTCCACTCCTTCTCCGGCGTTGCTGAACAAGTCGAACTTCACTGCGAGGCTCTTCCCTAGTCCGCCATATCCCAGGTTTCCGCCAGACCCTCCGAGCGCTGTCGTGGAATTGCCTTGCAACGTAAACGTAAGACCATCCGCGGTCGGCGTTCCCGCTGGATCCTTGAAGCTGAAGTCCGTCGTAAAAGCTTGTATGTTGACCGGTGTCGGAAACCACGCACCGGACGCCTGGAACGCGGGGTTGTTGGTGGTCAGGACTAAACTCGTACCGCTTATCGCGGAATTGCCGTTCAACACCAGCGAATTCGTGCTGAACCCGCTGGCGAAGCTAACAGTGCCGGTCCCTCCACTCGAGTTGATGGTGTACGTCGCGCTGGCCGTGGCACTCGTTGTTTGGCCGGTCGCCGTGGCCAGGGCTTTAATGGTCTTGGTGGAAGTCACAGTCAGGGGCCCACTGTACGGCAGCGTCGAGCCGCCTGCCGCGATTCCCGGCTGCGTTCCATCGAGGGTATAGAAAATGGTCCCACCGGATGTCGCATCGCTCAGCGTCACCGTCTGCGTTCCCACATAGGTTCCCGCTGGCGGGCTAAATGTGGGCGTTGCTACCGTTCCCGGTGAGCTGATCGTGTATATCGCGGCAGTTACGTTGCTGTCCAAGAAGCCGGTTGCCGTAGCGATGGCTTTCAACGTCTCGCTGACGCTCACGGTTAGCGGTCCAATGTACACAGCGGATGCGTGGGTTGGCATCGTTCCATCCGTGGTGTAGTAAATAGTTGAGCTTGGTGTGGTCGTTGAAATGTTGACCGATTGCGCGGAAGTATAAGTACCACCGGTCGGGGAAAATGAGGGCGTCGCCGCTTGCGACTGAATGGTGTACGTCGCGCTTGCCGTGGCGCTCGCCGGTTGCCCCACCGCCGTGGCCAGAGCCTTGATGGTCCTTGTGGAAGTCACCGTTAGCGGCCCGCTGTATTGCAGCGTCGAGCCTGCCGCCGAGGTTCCCGGCTGGGTGCCATCGAACGTGTAGAAAATAGTGGCGCCAGAGGTCGCATCGCTCAGAGTTACAGTTTGGGTTCCGAGATACGTCCCCGCTGCCGGACTAAATGTGGGCGTTGTTACCGGGGCTGCAGAAATATTTACATTGTCAAACACAGACGCATTTAATACGGAGTTGTTATGCGCGGTCACTGCCAAGCCTCCAGTGAGTCCGCTTACTATGGAGAAATTAATGGTTCCCAATTGCGTCCAACTCACCCCATCTGGAGAACCGAATCCTGTGAAGGTGTTTCCAGAGCGTGCAAGCCGGACCCAGTATGGTGCAATAGGTCCAGCCACTTTGATGAGGTCTATGGCGCTCGCCCCAGTCGAAGGGCGGTATTGCATGGAAACGCCATTCGCCGGCGTGATGGTCAGCAACGCGTAGGCCGAATTCGGCGCTGTAGTCTCTCGGATCATCACTCCGGCCTTAGCCCATGCGTCCGTGTTTTGCTGCGCGGCAACCCGAGCGGTGAGTATCACGGCGCCGCTCACGAACTCGGAGAGATAATTGAAACTGTCCGAGCTGCCCCAGATATCGGCTCCTCCGCCATTCACCTTGAATGCACCCGTAGTGAAACTCGCGCTTCCCGTGCATCCTGGTTTGCCAATATCCGTATCCGTCCAACCCGCCGGTAAGCCAACACTGGTGCTTACCATCAGCGTCACACCCGTCGTGTGCGTCAATCTGCCGCTGGTACTGGTAATCGTTAGCGGGTAAGTGCCTGTCGGCGTGGTGCAGGAGGTCGAGACATTAAGCTTGGCGGAACCGGAGCCGCCAGCAATGGACGTCGGATTGAAAGTGCTTGTCGCGCCCGTGGGCAAGCCGCTCACACTGAGAGCAACAACACCGGTAAATCCATTCACCGCAGTGACAGTCTGGATGAAGGTTGCGGGGCTACCCACCGTTATAGTCTGTGAACTCGGTGTGGCAGATAACGAGAAATCCTGGTGGGAGGCGATTTTGCAGGCTCCGCCGGCCCCCGGCTGCACCAGAACTACGAAATCGATAGACGAGCTTCCGATACTTGCGTTTGCTCCAGCACTGCAGCTGGTCTTATAAAGCTGATAGTTGACCAATTGCAGGTTGTTGTCTCTCCACATTCCCGTTACGCCGGTATCGCTGAAATTGTCCGCTATCCATAAGGGTACCGACGACTGACGCGTGAACATAACGTATACGTCGGCGTTGGCGTTCAAAGAAAAAGAAAGATTGGTCGTCTGCGTGGGATCGCTCTGCCGCTTCGTGGCAATCCAGTTCGCCCCAACCAACGGTGAGGGAACTACATCAAAAGTGTTGTCGCCTTGACTGTTGAAATCGTAGTAGAAGCCCCATTGATTCTGAACCGGTGCGTTGATGAAATATGCGGGGTTAACGCCGTTGCTGGATGTCAGGTTGGAGGCCAATGCCCCGGAATCGGGCGGCGCTGCGATGCCAGTTCCGGTGAAATAAATCACGGCGACATCGCTGTTGCCCAGGCCATCACTTGCCTGTACTACGTTCCGCCCATTCTGCAGAACAGCGTCCCAGTAGAAGACGTTACCGATGACCATGCCGTTGGGATGGGCATACTGGCCATTCGATTTCGCACCAACGAGAGTTCCGTTCACCGTCAAGCTAATTTTGGCTGCATTCGAGTAGACCTTAATCGCGCCGGAGCCATCTCGGACAAAGTAATGAGGGCCGACGATGTGCACCACTGGCAAAGTGACTAGTTCTGATTTATATAAATAAAAAATATCCTTGCGGTAGTTCGAGAAAGTGAGAAAACCTTTGCTGTTGATAAAGCTTTTGTATCTTGGATCGCCGAAGTCGCGGAACACCCAGTTTGAAAAGACCGGTATGGCGTCCGGCTTGCTGACAAACATGGTCTGAAACTTCAACTCGTTCACCATCTGCATGTACTGTTCCGGCTCGTAGCTATTGACCGTGAAGGAGGTGTTGAAGGCGTTGGAATTTTGCGTCGTGATCACCCCTCCAGCCCCAGACTCTGAAATCCAGTGGTATTGATCAACGGCGGTCGTAAAATCATACAAACTTCCGTAATACCAACCCGGATAGATGTTGCTGAACGAAAAATCAATGTTCGCCAGGGTGACGGCATTACCCTGGCTCGCGTACACCACTGGGCGAGAAGCATCGGCGGCACGAATTACCGCGCCATAAGCTGACGCGGTCGTCGTGTCGGCTTCATTCCCCGCGCTCCAGAAGATAATCGATGGATGGTTCCAATTCTGAAACACCATCTCCTGATTGATGTAATTCCCGTTCGGGGTTGGTGGACCGGAGTTAGTGTGGCCATTTTCGCACCAGACCATGATTCCCTTCTGGTCAGCCAAATCATATTCCAGTTGAGCGTGGGGGTTGTGCGCCAAGCGAACGTAATTGGCGCCGACGTCCTGGATATTATTCCAGTCATCCATTAGTTCCTGATCGGTCAAGGCCGTCGCATGGTATTCCGACTCCTCGTGCTTCGAGATGCCACGTAATCTGGTCACCACTCCATTCAGAGTAAAAAAAGATGCTGTCAGCTGATAGAAACGGAATCCCGTATGCTCGGCCACGGAATCGGTGACTACGCCATTCACCTTCACATTCGTAAAGACGCTATATAAATAAGGATTGTTCTTGCTCCACAGGAATGGATTTGCGACCACCCCGGTCTGCGTAACATTGCTGGTGCTATTGGCGGCGACCAGGATGTCCTGCGAGAGGTGCAGCACGACACTCCCGCCAGAATCCGTCAAGACGTTTTCGACCGTGAATGTTTGCGCCACGCTGTTGTCGTTAGTCACCATCGTCTTAATGGAGAGATTAGATGAGGATTGACTTACGTTTGCTGGGGTGACGTAGACCCCGCTCGAAGCAAAGTCCGTGGTAGCCACATGGTAGAGATTGGCGGTGACGATCCAGGCTTTACGGTAAATGCCCCCGTAAGGATGAAACAAGCGAGTACCGCCATCCGGCAGGCAATCCGTACAATTGTTGGTGCTGCTGACCATAACCGCCAGAACGTTGTCGCCGTTGAAATTGATGGCGGCGGTGGCGTCAAAAATAAAGCGGGTGTAGCCGCCGCGGTGCTGGCCTAGGTGCTGGCCATTCACGTAAACATCGGCAACTTGATAAGCGCCTTCGAAATAAATATAGATGCGCTTGCCAGTCGCGCCAGGAATCGCGAAGTGAGTGCGATACCACGAATTAGAAAACATGTTAATGCTGCTGGGGCTGTCCCAGGTGTGTGGGACAGTCACGGTTGACCAGGAACTGTCGTCGAAATTTATGGCCTCCGCTCCAAGCAGTGTGTTGCTCGCGATGAATTTCCACGATCCACTCAGCTGACTCTTGGCCCGGTCCGTAACCGGTGGAACATAGGCAGCCTGAGCCCACGTAACTGGTGCCGACAAAAATACTGCAAAGGCCAAAAGCGGCACTTTGCGGAGTACGGGCCTGCTCATAAGGAACGCCAGTAATAATGCAAATTAGCGGCTATCCGATATGGAACGTCATTTTCTCGGGAACTGCCGGTTACGAAGGTTCCGCCCCTTTGTCGCGAGCTAACTGTTGATCTGGCAGGGCGCGAAAAGCCGGGCAACTTGGGCCTGCTTGTGCGCGTACGATTCTTTCGTCCCATTGTCGCTTCTTCTCCGACTAACAATTCCCGCGTTCCCGTAATGGGAAACTCTTGAAGTTCCAGGGTTACCCGATGGCTGAGCGTATCCGCCGAGACTAACCTTAACCGCTGATGACGTTCTGCATATACTGAAAGGGTATTTATACAAAGTCTATAACTTCTATCGGTATATTTGTCTAGTTAGGTTCCCGTCTCTGTCGGTTCTTCGTTTCTTACGATGTTTACCGAGAGATACGAGTAGCGAAGTGACGTAGAATGAATTCCTAGCAAGTAAGACACGGGAGATTATTAGACCGTTTTGGCGCAGTGGGTTCGAATGCGATGCGTACTAGCGTCGGCTTTATGTATGCCGGCATGGAGTTCGACGCCCAGCTATTGCAGGGAGGTAAGTCCGGTACAAAGTCGGTCAGCGGTGTCTGTAAAGAGCTCTTCTCAAAGATGTTCAGTCGCCGAGAAGAAAGCGCCTATCACGATTAACTGCGGCTACCTGCCCGAGAAAAAGGTTTCTTCTACGACGTCTCGTATCGCCATTACTCACGCGTCGTTTACTTTTGACCCCAAGAATGAAAGCCATATGCGATTGCAGATCACTTTCGTCAATGACAGCTCGTATTCTTTCACCGAAGCTCGGTCAGTGTATTTAGCCATCGATGACAACCATGGACAAAATGTCGTGCGTCGCACGCTGCCTCACGTCGACTTTTCAAGAATAAAACCAAGACAAGCTGTTACGTTTTCGGAAGTACTTCTAATACCCGCTTTGTCGCCAGGCGATTACGTCATCCATCTCTGGATTCCTTCGAGCGATCCATCTTTGAAATTTGATGCAAAGCATAATTTTTTGCTCCGCAACTCCGATGTCGCCGATTTCAAACGCGGACTTAACTCACTCGCCACATTTTACCGTATCGATCGATTCCAAACGGTAGCTCCGTGCGGTCTCAGCCTTAACGATGTATAAATTATTTCTTCTAATGTTGTAGGCGATTACGCGCAGTGATGCTATTCTGAATTTCCCCGGAGTCCCCCCCGAGCGTGTCTATGGACACGCTGCCCAATTCATACCAAAGGACCTTCACACAATGCGTCGTCCTAATCACGTCTCCGCGGTACTTGTGTTCAGAGTTCGTTCGACATCCATTTCCCACCTTGTTCTAGTTCCGATCTTGTTTTTGTTAGCTGCGTTGCCAAGCTCCGCACAAATTCCCAGCGTGTTAACACAACACAATAATATTAGCCGCGATGGGCAGAATGCGAATGAGACGATCCTGACTCATTCGAACGTCAATGCCAGCCAATTCGGGAAGCTTTTCTCCCACGACGTGGATGGCCAGCTGTACGCGCAACCTTTATACGTTCCTGGCGTTTCGATCGCTGGTGTGACGCACAACCTTCTGCTCGTCGCCACCGAAGCTGACAGCGTGTATGCCTTCGATGCTGATAACAATGCCGGCGCAAATTCTGGCTATTTGTGGCATGCAAGCTTGCTGGATGCCGCCCACGGAGCTGCGTCGGGCGCGGCACCCATGCAAGCTTCCGACATCGGTTGCACCGATATGCAGCCGCAAATTGGTATCAGCGCAACGCCGGTGATCGATAGAAGTTCCGGCACGATTTACGTGGAAGCTAAGTCCAAAGAAAACGGCAATTCTGTTCATAGACTGCATGCGCTGGATATTTCCAGCGGAAATGAAAAGGTGGGCCCGGTCACAATCAAGGGAAGCGTGGCGGGAACGGGCGACGGCAGTTCAAATGGCATTGTCCCGTTTGGCAATCTACACGAGCAGGCTCGCCCCGGTATCCTTCTCTTTAATGGGATCATTTATATCGCGTACGCTTCCCATTGCGATTATGGTCCTTACCACGGATGGGTTTTCGCCTACGACACGTCCCTTAATCGCAAAGCAATTTTCAACGCCACACCGTAACGGTTTGGGCGGATTTTGGATGTCTGGAGCGGGCATAGCCGCGGACACTTCCGGCAACTTGTATCTTGCTAGTGGAAATGGCTCCTTTGACACCAGCTATCCAGCCCTCGATTTAGGTAACTCGATCATGAAGCTCTCCTACGGCAGCGGCGCATTCAAAGTGCTGGATTATTTCACCCCCTACAACCAGTCGAATCTTAATGGCAATGATACCGACCTGGGTTCCGGCGGCGTGCTCTTGTTACCCGATCAGCCGGGGAGCCATACACACGAAATGGTGGTCGTTGGTAAAGAAGGGAAAATCTACCTCATCAATCGCGACCTTCTGACCACCAACAATCCGCACTACTGCAGTGGTTGCAGCAGCGATCCCCAAATTGTGCAGGAATCGCCTTCTGGCGAAATCGGCGGCATGTATGCTATGCCCGCGTATTGGAACAACAGCGTTTATTTTCTTGGAGCCGGCAGCCCTCTAACGGCAATTCCCCTCAGCAACGGCATTCTCGACTACGCCCACATCAGTACCGGCCCTAATAGATTCAGCTTTCCGGGAGCCACGCCGACAATATCCTCAAACGGAACGAGCAATGGAATCGTTTGGGCTATTAACTCGTCGCAATTCGGCAGTCCTGGTCCCGGTCCTGGACCTGCCGTTCTGTATGCCTACGATGCCAGCAGCGTCTCGACAGAACTTTACAATTCCTCGCAAGCTACTAACAATCGCGACAAAGCAGGCAACGCCGTTAAGTTTTCCGTTCCTACCGTCGTAAATGGCAAAGTGTATATAGGCGCTACTAACGAAGTGGACGTTTACGGATTACTTTCTGGCACAACGACCGGTACGACGACTTCAGCTGCAACGCCAGTAATCAACCCGGGTTCCGAAACTTCCGTGACCGCCATTCTAGTGACGATCTCGGATGCAACCTCGGGCGCCAGTATCTACTACACCACCGACGGGAGCACACCTACAACCAGTTCGGCGAAGTATTCCGCCGCTTTCACCGCAAGCTCTTCCACCGTCGTGAAGGCCATCGCTGGGGCAAGTGGCTATACCAATAGCGGCGTCGCGAGCTCCGGCTATACAATCGGTTCTTCGCTCGTGAGCTACCCAACTGGGTTCAGCGGGGTGACATCGCTTGCTTTCAATGGCGGAGCGAGCATCAGTGGATCTCGCCTTCGCCTCACCGACGGTGGACCCTACGAAACTCGGAGCGTCTTTTCCAATTCCACGGTCGATATCACACAGTTCGTTACCGACTTCAGTTTTCAACTCACAAATCCAGATGCCGATGGCATCACCTTCACTATTCAAGGCAAGGGACCCACTTCGGTCGGGACTGCCGGCGGAGCTCTCGGCTACGGCGGGATCGGAAAGAGCGTGGCGGTGAAGTTCGACCTCTACGACAACGCGGGCGAAGGCAACAACTCTACGGGGTGGTACACCAACGGCACATTGCCGACAATTCTCGCTACAGACTTAACAAGCTCCAACGTATACCTTCACAGCGGCGACGTCTTCAAGGTCCACATGAGCTACAACGGTGCGACGTTGGCCTGGAGCATCACCGACTCCACGACTGGAAAGACATTCTCAACGTCCGCGGCCGTAAACATCGCAAACTTTGTAGGCAGCAATTCCGCCTTTATCGGATTTACCGGCGGAACCGGAGGACTTGGTGCTACCCAGGATGTATTGACCTGGACCTACAGCAACACCCCCACTACCAGCACCGCCAAAGCACTCGTGCAATACGACACCGAATCCTCCACCGTGTTCAACGCTAGCAAAAGCTCTGGTCCGACTTACCGTGTTTTTGCATGGCCCGGCTTTACGCATGGCAACGGCACAACGCTGGACGCGACTGCTACCGGGCAATCCGTCAGCATCACTCTTAACGTCCCCGTGGCAGGCGTCTATGACGTAAAGATTGGGACAAAAGCGTACGCCAGCCGTGGGATCGTGCAGCTTACCGTCAACGGAATAAACGTCGGCCCTGCAGAAGATTTATATTCCGCGAGTGAAGTTTGGCGACTCTTCGACCTTGGCACCGTATCGTTGCCTGCAGGCAACGTCGCCTTTGTGTTCACCAGCGTTGGAAGGAACGCCTCCAGTTCCGGGTTTACTCAGGCTTTCGATTACATTAAGCTCGCCCAACAATAGGCCAGCGCTTATGGGTCATTTCTGGCGAGGGGTGCGGACCATGCCATCTCACAATGAAGTTGCGAAGCGCATCTTCGAGGATGCAAAGGACCAAACAAACCGGCAAACAGAACCGGCAAAGTGGGACTTAATCACCGGGCTATCAGAGCTATGTCTCGCAGTCGAAGCATTACAAGTTGACGTTGATCAGCTGAAGACGTTATTGCGAAAACGCGAACAACCAGAATCCTGAGATATCTAGAACAAATTCATCACGGCGGTTCGCCACTACCCTTTTAGGGTTTTGTTCCATTCACCACAGCTGTTCTGGGCTTGAATTCACCTGAATGTTTCGTTCAAGTCACGTAAATAGTGATTGCTGGTGTTGACGAATTTTCCGTGTAGCGGCCATTCAAGGGTTATAGTCTATGGTGCACAGCGCTCCCTGAACCCGGGATGAACGTCGATGTATTCACAGAAAGATAAAGCAATACTGATGCGTTGGCAGATCGCGAAGGTGCATTCCGACTGGCGCGTGCTCGTTCACCCAGGGCTTCGTGATGAGGTTTCGCCGGAAGATAAGGCTATCCAGGCCGAGTACTACGCCGCCCGTGATGAGTTAAAGCAATTCGACGATGCCGAGCTTGTCGCGCTCGCGAGACAAGCGCACCCCGATGTGCCTGACGTAAATCTGAACACAGCCGACGGATACCGCCGTTGGTGCCAGGTTCAACAACATATTATGCAAGCAGAAATAAAACTTCTGGCGATCAGCCGCGAGATTGAAGATGCATTTCCGCAATTAAAGATGAAGGTGTAACAAGAGCGGCTAATTTGACGTTTGGGTAATGCAGCGTTCTCTATCGCCTCTAAGATATCGCGGGGTGTTAGGAGTTTAAGATATAGAAAAAAGTCAGCGCGCCCCCGGGCTTTGGCCATTCATCGTCGACAAATTCTAATTCTCATCGAAAACGATTGGGTACCGCGAGCTTATCCGGTGACTGACTAGCTTCATTTGCTTGAGGCGGGCGTGCCGCCAGGATTTCATAGTCCTGATATTTGATCGTCAGGACGGCGTGTCCGCCGACGCGCAAGGTAGAAATCGATTCGTTCTGCGAAGGAAGCCAAAAATCCCCTATTTTTGAATACGAGTGATGAATCTCGGTCTTCTTAATCCACAAGGACGGATTCTTGGCGGGTTCCGCATCGATACGGCAAACAGCGAAGTCCTTGCTATCCACCCAGATCCGTCCGCGGTAGAGAAGCTTGTCGGGCACTCTGGGCTGCACTGTGACGACGTAAGAACAGCCATCATCGGTGTTTTCCCTCTCAAGAGCGCTAAATTCATAATTGTGCGCGTTAAGCGCAACGCGTTCCCGGTTCTTCTCATTCAAAGCTTCTTGCTCGGCTTTAAGGAGCCGTTTGAAAATCCGGTCGATGATCCATTGAGGGCCGGCCTGAGAAATAATCGTGAATTCTTTTGTCGCGGGCGCGTCGTAAATCATGTCGACAACCATTTCGGCGTTCAGCGAAATGGGGAACCCCGTATAATTCAAGCGATAGTAGCGTCTGTTTTTGTAGCGCTGCAGCGCTTCGGCGCGTTCGGTATTTTTTTCTACAAGCTTGTCAACGATCCGCGAGAGACTTTCCGATAGTTCGATACTTTTCCCTGGGGGCGAAGATTGCGCACGTTCGTCTGCGGGCCATGCGAGGATGAGCAGGATCAAGGGAGCGATAAGTACATGAAAATGGCGCTTGCCCGGTAGGGGGAAATACCCTGGTGTCCTTGGCATGGTCATTGCGTTATTGTATGGAGAAGTTCGATTACTCCAAACCACTGATTGCTGACCGCAAGACCTAGAGGGGGTACTAGTTGGGAATAACGCGACGGGAAGTTTTGATAACCGCAGGCAAAGTATTTTCCGGCGTTGCCATGGGAATGCCAGCCATCGGCGTGCTGGCTGACGAGCAATCTGCTTCGCAAAAACCCAGCGTGCGCAAACTTAGAGTGATGGTCACCGGAGGGCATCCCGGGGATCCGGAATGCGGCTGCGGCGGCACCATCGCGCGCTACACAGACCTGGGACACGATGTCGTGCTGATGTACTTAAATCGCGGGCAAGGCTATTGCGGGCAACATAAATTGCAGGACTGCGGGGATATACGCACCGCCGAAGCTGCGACCGCCTGCGAAATACTTAAAGCTCGCGCGGCGTTTGTGGAACAGTATGATGGCCGCGCGATTGTCGATAAAGCGCATTACGATGAGTTTCGCAAACTGTTCGACGCAGAAAAGCCAGACGTGGTGTTGGCGCAATGGCCCATCGACCGCCATCGCGATCACTGCGCGCTCTCGGCTCTGGTTCTCGATACGTGGCTGCAATCCGGCCAAAAATCAGCCTTTTATTATTATGGGATTGCGGAAGACACCATGATGTTCACGCCGACGGAATTTGTTGATATTTCCGCGGTCTTATCTCGCAAACGCGCGGCTTGCTACGCCCACGCATCGCAGCAGCCGGACAAGTGGTACCCGTTGGAAGAGGAAATCACTCGTTTCCGTGGCGTGGAAAGTGGATACGCGCAGGCAGAAGGCTACGTCCCGCATCCGCTAAACAGGAGCAATGTGCTTCCCTGACGACTTACATTGAGCCGCGTCGGCCCTGTAAAACATTTCCCCGGCGCGACGGAAGGGTCTCGTCAATTGTCCCGAATGAACCATTTATAAACCTACTGCGGCAGTCCGCCATCCGAAGTTACGTTGACGCGCAATTTAATCGAGTTCATCGTTATCCCCTTCGATTCAGCCGTCCAGGAAATCTCTCGCCAGTCTTGAGCTTTGGCGGGCGCCAGCACCACAGCGGCTTCGATCGGGTAAACGTCATGAGCAGCGACCTGATAGCGGGCGGTACCGTTCTTCTCCGTGGAATTCTGGGGAAGCTCTGCGATCAGGGTCACCTCTGCCGGCTCTGCCGAGTCATTTCTAATAAGTAAAGGAATGTGCAACGTCGCTCCCGCTTGGATGCTCACTTCAGGCGTGGTCAACAATTCGGCGAGGTGCTCGATGTTGTGAGCTTTCCAGAAATCACGATAAAACTGCCACGGACCTCCCAGTTCGATCGAAATTCCTTCATGCATTTCCGGCTCATATCCGCGAACCGAAGCAAAGCGAATCGCTGCGGGGCGAACGCCCTCGAAAATATCGTCCTTCGCTGTGCCGCCTACCAGCGATTTGCCGAGAATGAGGCGTACCGGTTGCTGAAACGCTTCGAACTTACCAGCGGCCAGCGCTTTCTTTGCATCCTGCCCGGTATCGCCTTGCGTTAAATGGAACGCCATCTCTTCGGCGGCGATGCGGTAATAGGGGAGGTGGCGCGCGGGTGACTCCGGCATCGTCGAATATTCCGGTCCCTGGCCTTCAAGGAATTCGTGATGCGACGCGTCCGAGAAATAATAGATTTTCTTCGGCTGCCAGGGATGCAACCCTTCGGTCAGATTGCCGATGTCCTCGCGATTGCGGGGCGCAGATATTTGTTCCGGGAACTGCGTGGGATCACCCGCCAGGTCGAATGCTTCAGTGGCAATGACGCCAGAAGCCTGGTGGTCACCGTGGTTTTCGCCAGCAACGTAATCTGGCAGCCACGTCATCACTACTTCAGGCCGCGTGAGGCGCATCAAGCGAACAGCCCGGCCAAGCGCCGAGCCGTGGTTCCAAGTTTCAAGCGAGTACAGTACGTTCTGCGAAGCGGTATCGGGTCCGTCGAGGAACCATACATTCGTGATACCGAGGTACGCACAAGCACGCCGAGCTTCGATCTCTCGTTGTTCGCCCAAAGACGCTGCCTGTGCGTAACCCATGGCATTACCACCGGAGTTTCCGCGCGTTCCAAAAACCACCGCTACGCGTTTGTGTTCGTCATAGATCGCTCTGGCGAGATACGCGCTCACTTCAGTTTCGTCATCGGGATGAGCGACAAAAACCATAATGTCGGCCTTGTATCGATCGTCGAAGTCTGGGCTTGGCGGAGCCAATGGCAGTTGCGTTTCATGGCGGTTTTGCGGCGTGGGGACGGACGGCGCGGTCTCGGAACCGGAAGTAATTGCGCCAGCACGAAAAGCTATCGAGAAAAAATACAGTGAACTGGTCAAAATACAAAACGTGCGTGATTGAATTCTTGTCACGAAGTTTAATCCTCCCACACTAACGACGATTGAAAACGGCCAACAACCAATTTGTCATTTTCTGCTTGTAGAATGCCCACTCAGGGTGGCCTTCCCAGTTTTCCATCCCATGCGGCGCACCTTCGACGAGAACCAGCTCATAGTTCGCGCCGGCATTCTTCAACTGCGCTGCGTAATCCAGGGTGCCCCGATAAAGCTCGTCCTTGGTTCCCTGGATGAGCAGCATTGGCGGCAAATTGGAAGTGACGTGTCCAAGCGGCGAAAATCGCTCGGCTGCGTCTGGCGTTTCGTCTCCGAAGAGCCGCGTAAATGTTTTACGCTGCCATTCCTCACCCTGCGACCAGCGAGTGAAATCGTACACACCGTAAAAGGAAACCACCGCTTGCGCCTGGCAATCGGAACAAGGCTCCGAGGCCACTTGCGTCACGAGGTGACCGCTAGCGGATTCACCGATCAGGGCGAGGCGGTTCGCGTCGATGTGGAAGCGGTCGGCGTGCTGACGAACAAAGCGTATCGCGGAGCGTACGTCATCGAGTTGCTCCGGAACGTGGACGTACGGCGTCAGCCGGTAGTCGATGGAAAACCATGCGATGCGTGCTCGCGCAAGAGGCTCGAATATTGGAGAAATATATGTGACCTTGTCACCGGCCTCCCACCCGCCGCCGTGAATAACGATAGCTGCTGGAAACGGCCCGCTACCATCCGGAATGTAAGCGTCCATCAACAGTTCCCGCCCATTGGGGCGCGCGTAGGCGATGTCCTTCCACAAGCCGTGGCGATCTCCTCGCAACCAGGCAGTCAGATCCTCTTTCCAAAACCATTGATCCGGATGCCAGTTCTCGAACTGGTGTATTCCTCCTGGAATGGAATGCAGGACACATTGCGGCATTTTCTTGCAGAGCGTCTGCACTTGCGTTAACGGCGATTCTTCATCATCGGTGCCGTGAAACATATGTACAGGTACGGTGGGCAAATCCCGACGGGGCGTTTGTTCGCTAAGCACGGTCGCAGCGAATGGCGCGCTAAGTTTGATTCCGAAGGTCGCGACGCCTTGAAAACCGCCGTGCGCCGCGAGTTGAAGGGCAATTTCACCTCCGGTATCTTCTCCGATTACGAACATCACGTTCGTAATATTGAATCGCCCCGGACAGCGGATAAAGCGGACGGCTTCCTCCACATCTTTAAGCGTTCGGTAATCGACCGAGAACCAATCGAAGCCCGCGCGGACTAGCGGATCGAAAAGTTGCGTCAAATGGGTGCGTTTGTTCCCCGAGCTACCATGAATGATAAGTGCCGCTGGCCGTGGTGGACCTTCTGGAGCGTAGGCATCCAAAGTCAGCTCGTTCTTATAGACGACGTCACCGAGCACGCCGGGCGTGATGTAATTGCCCACCTCCTGGCTCGGCGTAGGTTTTGAGCATGCGGTCCCCGCAGTCAAAGCCGCAGCCAGGATGGCGAGAGTAAACATAATTTGACAGAGTCAAAAGTTGGAACTGGAGCCGGAATTTTTCCGGCTCCTCAATCGCGACTTCGAGCCGTGCTCCCTTTAGAAGCGGAAATGCAGGCCTAGCYCGGAATTCTCACTAAGAATAAGAACGAATGGT
>JRHI01000660.1_pt1 | contig 35361 bp, 35 predicted proteins | sample 215371 | NCBI WGS metagenome assembly JRHI01 (sample SAMN02929681, study PRJNA255918) | sediment metagenome | biome: cave system; feature: Ice Cave; material: Sediment; isolation source: sediment from deep within a dark volcanic ice cave with no known source of... ...
CACTTCTCCTTAGCGCGAGAAGTCCTCTCGCAAAAATATGACGGGCACCCATGAATATGTGAAACGAGATACGCCTACGGCGTATCTCGTTTCACATATTCATCCCAATCCACATCTAGAACTCGTTCCTTCTAGATAGAGGAAAAGAGGACAACATAGCCCTTTTACCCTACGTGATATGGCAAAATTTGCTTATTGGTAATATCAATGCTAATGTTAACAGTAGTTACAATGTCCATAGAGGAAAATCAGGAAAAGGTAGGCGAACGAGGATGTTCTGTACACATTGTTGGATGGCACGACCACAAGATATGACTCCTTGCGCGAATTGTGGCGCCCCTTCACCATTACTTAGTGGTTCACAATCTGCATATAGTGGGCATGATAGATTGCCAGAAGAAGAAGATACAAGGGCTATGCCACAGGCACAACCACCAGCACAGCAACAATCGCTACTGCCCGTACCATACCAGGAGAAACGAGGCATGATGCCTCAATTCACTATGCCTGGGATGGGACTACAAGAGGCGCAGCAGGATATCACAGTACAGATACATCAACAGCAGGAACGTATGCTTCCCGCTCTCCCAGATGATGGTGAGAGTATTGTGTATGTGCCTCCAATGTATACAAAGCCGCGCCCCATTATTCCACGCTACCGTGCTATTAGTGGCTTGCTGAGTGTTCTCATTATGACGATCCTCATGTGTACAGGGGCTGGTTACTATGCCAAAGCCAGCGGCAGACTCGATTATATCCGCCATGTAGTTGGTATTGTGCCACCGGCTAGTCTCTCACCTATTGCAACACCTGCATTACCTGATCCCCCCAGTGCGCCGCTCTTAGGTCCCGGTTATGCTCTCATTCCTTCTGCCAGCATTACAGGGCATGTTGACCCCAATAATCCCTATTTTGCGAAGTATTCGGAGACAACCTTTCATATTGGGCAACTTATCCATGTGCTCTATAGTGTACAGAAACCCAAAGCGGCTGGGGTGGTAAAAACAGTCTGGTACACGAATAACTATCCGTACGGCACTGTCATCAGTAAACCTATACCAGCGGGAGCGACTGAGACGGGCGATTCGCAAGTGAAGTATACGGAGCCTTGTGAGGGAAAGGTAGAGTTGTATTGGAATGACCAGCTCGCCTGGACGCTCTTTTTCGTCGTAAGAGCAAAATAATAGACAAGCAACAAGAGATGCAACAGTGGTTGCTGTTGCATCTCTGTTGCTTGTAGGTCAGGAGATAGTTATTTGCATTGGGTATCGACGGTGACATCGCCGAAAACCTGAACCTGACAAGCTAAGCGCATATTCGGGTTTTTCTTGAGGTCGCCACCCAGCCGGATCTGTTCCAAGAATGTGAGCGGGTTGGTGTTCACGGATGGTGAGACGGCAACGCGGTCCGAGGCACACAACCCATTTCCATGACAATTGGCGAACTTCCACAAGCCGCAATACACAGGAACATCATGTTCTAATGCTGGGTAGCGCACGTTATCACCCTCAGGTACATCAACTCGTACACCTTCACGTATAAAATGTATTGTTGGCACGTTATTATCCTCCGTAATATGTTTATCAAAAAAAGGCATGTATACACCTTATGCTGTGTCAGAATATAGCACAGAAGGTGGAGAGCGTCAATGTGGCCGAGGAGGGCGCGATTCATAGCGCCCGTTGCTGGCATAGTCAATGTCGTAGGGGCCTCATTCATGGCGCCCGTTGCTGGTAATACACCATGTCCATCACGTTGACCATGTGGACGACAGACGCGCTGAAGCTGGTCCCTATGACACAACAAATGTGACTTGTACAGTTTGAGGAAGGATAGGACTGTTTGGATCGCTATCGCTGATGACTATGAGCGCGTTATAGGTTTTTGGCGGAAGCTGGCTCGCATTCGCATACAGATTCACATCTACAGATGCACCGGGAGCAATAGTACCCGATATGGCATTAAAGGTCAACCAGGGCGCATTCGTATCAGGAGCAATTACCCAGTCGAGCGTTTGCGAACCTGTGTTGTTAATGTGTAGTACAGTGGAAGTATTCGTCGTGCCGCTTGTCGCATTCAGCGTGAGAGCTGTACCAGAGAGTAGCATATTCGCTTGGTCTATCACGGTAATCGACACCGCTATCTTCTGACTGGTTACTGTACTACCAGCGTCACTGTCGGCAATGGTAATTGTCGTTGTTAGCATACCCGCCACTGCTGTTAACACATTTGGTGTCACTGTGAGTGGTACGCTCGCTCCCGCAGCTAATGTGCCCTTCGCGGGAGAGATGGGGGCAAAGCTGGCTCCGTTCCCATCTTCGGTCGCTATCCAATTCAGAGGCGCATTCCCTGTATTTACGAGCGCGAAGCCCTTGGGAGCAGGATTCTGGCCTTTATAGGTAGTGAAGCTCAATGGCGTGCTCTGTGAGCTAATCGCAGGCTGTGGGGGCGTTGTTACTGTGAATATAACGTTGATATCGTTGTTGACTCCACCTGCTGTGAAGGAGATAGTACCCTGATAGGTACCTGTTTTGAGCGATGCAGCGGAGGCATTAATGGTGATAGTCGATGAGGTACCCGAGTCAAGCGCGCCATTCGTCGCACTACTATTTAACCAAGTCCTTTTGTCATTTGTGACACTACTCGCATTCCAGGTAAGCGTTGAGCCGCCGTTATTCTGCAAGGTGACTGGTGTACCGATGGCATTTTGACCCGCAACTGCACTAAATGTCAGCGACGATAGAGAAACAATCAGATTGCCCGGTGCGGGCGCAATCACATTGAGGAACACACTGACCTGTGCATTCGCTCCACCTGTAAACGCAATGCTCCCTTGATATTGACCAGCTGCGAGTGATTGTGGCTGGACACTCACGGTGACGCTCGCGCTCTGCCCCGGCTCAATACTGCCGCTGGCTGGGCCGATAAACAGCCAGTTTGCGCCGTCGCTGGTGTTCACGGTACTACCCCAATTCAGCGTCTGGCCGCCACTATTTTGCAAGGTGGCTGATTGATAGGGCGGAGCACTCTTGCCCACTCCCGTAGAGAAGGTTAAAGCAGGTGCTGATAGCGTGAGCGCGGCTGGTTGCGGATTGACATTCATGGTCACTATTAGTTTGGCGGGATCGGCTCCATTTTTCTGCTCAAAGGAGATATGCCCGGTATATGTTTGTGGCGTCAGACTACCTCGATTGCCAATAATTGTGACCAATTGGTTTCCATGAAAACTGCCGGTGTTCGGGGCCAAGGTTAACCATGTGGCATCGCTAAGCCCCTCCCAACTGATCTGGTCGCCGCCAGTATTTATAAGCGTCACTGTACCACTGTTAATGGTGCCCGCTCGTCCGTCACCCAGATTGATTGTCCCGCTTGGCAATTGTGCCAAAGCTAGGTGTGGCGGTGCTGACGGCGCTTGCTGAATAGTGATTTTTGTGGACACACTCAGATTCAGGTTGTTATCGGTTGCATGCAGATCATGGTCGCCTATACTCCAATTACCCGGAACGCGCATCTGGAGCGAGAAATTGCCATGCGCATCGGTATGCGCCTTCAATGGGTGGTGGTTAGCGTCAAAAATCTGTTGCTTTGTATCATAAGTAAAGGTTATGTCGCTGACCGCACTAAACCTTTTACCAGATAAGACAAATGTATCGTAGGCCCGCAACGGTAGGTCTGGCTTAACCTGTAAGCTTGCTGCCGCCACCGTTGTCTGGCTCCCGATCAAAACAAAGGCTAGAATACTGCTCGCAAGCAGGAAGAAGATACAGGACAGTGCAAGGAGGGTCGGAATGGCTCTACTGCTACGTGATGTGTTAGATGCACTCTGTACATAGGGAACAGGTGCTAGCGCCAAGGGTACCGATGCTACGCGTTCTGTGTCTACGAGAGGAGGCAACGACGGAGGTGTATTCCTGGTAGGTAGCACAATATATTCCGGTTCTTGTGGTGGCAATACTCGTACATCCTCATCCTCCGCAGGTGGACGTTGCACGGCAATAAGCCCTGATTCATAAGGTTGATCTTCGGGATGCAGACCAGAGTAGTGACCTGCTCGATGCGGGGACGCAGGTGGAATGGAGCGTGTAGCGAGACTTTTTTGCAATGCCCGTGGTTTTGGCGACACAAACAGATTCCCACAACCACTACAGCTCTGGCTGTCGGCTCGTACAAGTTTGTGACAATGGGCGCAGCGTTTTGTATCCATACCAACATATCTAGAGGGTGGGCCTTTGTGGGAGCCTCATCCCCGTCTCCTTCTTATGCAAATGTGCGGCGTAATTGGCGAGAGCGCAATGTATCATACCCCTACTCAGATAAACGTTGCGCGACAACATTTCTCAAATAGAGACTTTTTTTACGCCAAGGCACTCTGCATACATATATCCTTATGTATCAAGGTGCATTATACCATACTATTACGCAAATGGCACTGTATTGTGAGACCCGCTATTTTGCTATTTTTTCTTTCCGCTTTCGGAACAATACACTGTATAGGATAGATAGGGTATGATAGTGTGATATTAAATATGAGCAGCCTGTTTCACTATTGTAGAGTAATATCAAGGACATTTTCGTACTGACATGTATGCAAGCATTCGTTATTTATACTAGTAGATCAAGGGGGAGTAAGAAAGTGATGGATACAACAGAACAAGAGGCAGGAAAACGTATTGCCTTTGGCTGGTATGGTGGAAAATTTAGCCATCTGAACTGGCTTTTACCTCTTTTACCAAAGACACAACATTATTGTGAACCATTCGCAGGTTCTGCCGCCGTTCTCATCAATAGAGAACCTTCACCGATAGAGACCTATAACGATATTGATGGTGAGGTCGTGAACTTCTTCCGTGTCCTAAGGGACCAAAAAGAAGCCTTAATCGAGGCGATTGGCCTCACACCTTTTTCTCGTGAAGAATTTGAGATAGCCTGTCTTCTTCCTACTCAAGATATATCGGACCTGGAAAGAGCTAGACGTTTTTTCGTGCTTGCAAGACAAGTACGAACAGGGCTGGCCCAGAAAGCAAGTGCAGGGCGATGGGCACATTGCCTCCTAACAAGTCGTGCAGGTATGGCTGGCGCGGTTTCAAGGTGGCTAGGCAGTGTTGAAGGGCTATCTGAAATTGTTCAGAGACTGTTACGTGTCCAGATTGAACATTCCCTTGCCATTGATGTCATCAAACGCTATGACAGCAAAGAAACCTTGTTCTATGTGGACCCCCCCTATGTGCATGACTCGCGCACTGATAGTAATGCATACGCTTATGAAATGACAGATGGGGAACATCGCAAACTAGCTCATGTCCTTCACAACGTCAACGGGAAGGTGGCTTTATCTGGCTATCATTGTCGTCTCATGGAGGAACTGTACAGTGATTGGCGCTACATAGAAGCTCCCATCAAGATGTGCCACTCTACAAAGCAACCACGTCAGGAAGTGTTGTGGGTTAATTACGAATTGGTGGAGGAAAATCAGTGCGAGGTCCAACAGACATCCTTGAATCAGTTTTTCAACGAGTCGCTAGCAATGTAAATCAATCTGCTGTCAGTGATCCTGATATGAGTAGTAATATCGAACTCGTGTGCCGGAGCAAGGGACGTAGTGGCGCATGTACACGATTATTGTTAGCAGGTTCATTAGCAAAAGCCGCGCGTCCAGAAATCGATATTCGCAAACCATACACCGAAATCAAAGATACAGACTCTTATTCAGGCCGAGCCTATGACGAGAGATACATATCTGCCTTTATCAATCAGCATAGGGATCTTACGGAAATAACCTGATGATTCTCGCAAGGGAAGGTACTTCCACAGGCTGTTACAGGGGTGATTTCCTAATCATGTTATTTCCGGATGTCCCCTAAGCCATTCATTATGTCCCTGCGGTTTTCCCTACCTACTGATGTATTAACGAATAACACTTCTCAAGCAACTAAACAGTAATTTATGTAGAATATTTCCATATGGCAGGAGTTGTAGGAAAAACTGGCAAGTACAAAAGAACTCCCGAGATGATCGCGAACTATAAGAAGGCGTTTGCTAACAAAGTCTATACAGAGGAAGGTAGACGGAAAATAAGCGAGGCACGAAAGAAAGCGGCAGCTCAAGGAATACATAACTGCTTAGGAAAGCACTGGAAGTTATCAGAGAAAGCAATTGAAGACAGAAAGAATAACCCAAACTTTGGCCTAGCTCGCATAGGAAAAAAACATACCCCAGAAGCCAGAGAGAAAATGCGACTTGCAAATCTAAAGGGAAGACTCAAGCAGGCATTAATGAAAGAGCCAACAAGCATAGAAAAAGCTCTCTATGAATATTTAACTACAAAGGGGGTTGTCTTTCAAAAACAAATGCCCATAGGAAGTTTTATAGTAGACGCTTATATCCCTAGTCTTAATTTGATAGTCGAAGCAGACGGAACATATTGGCACTCAACCCCACGAGGTATCGAAACCGATATGAGGAAGAACGCACTGATCGCAAAAGAGGGATACAATCTCATCAGATTAAAGGAAACGGAGATAAGAGATGGAAGGTTTATAAAGATAATGGATCAGGAAATGTATAAACACACCAAACAACTACCTTATAATTAAGTGGTACAGCCCCACTAACTAGTGAAATAGGGGGAGGGGCTTGAAAAAATGGGAGTCCATCGGCATGATATGCTTATGCAAAAGAGTACACCAGAGCCAATGGACGCGTCACAACAATTTTGCCCTAATGAGGCGTGTTCGGCCGTGAGGCAAGATCGGCGAGGGCAACATTCATATTCATAGCTATGATCCCCAACGGTATCGCTGCTATGTGTGTAAGAAGACCTTTAGTGCCCGAAAAGGCACCCTGATGGAAGGTTTGCGAACCTCAAGGGAAGTCGTCATGATTGTGATCACGTTACTGGCGTATGGATGTCCTATGCAAGCGATTGTGCATGCCTATGGATTGGATGAGCGAACCGTAGCAGATTGGCAGAAGCGTGCAGGGAAACACTGCCAGCAGGTCCATCAAGCGATTGTTGAACAAGGCAAGGTAGAAACGCAGCATATCCAAGCCGACGCGCATTCGGGCAAAAGGAAGGAAATTGGTGGCCTGGATGGGAATGGCCATTGACGCAACGAGTCGCTTATGGATGGCAGGGGTCGTACCAGCGCGCAGAGATCGAGAACTAGCTGATCGCTTCTTACAACAGACACGTCGCTGTTGTACTTCTCTGCACGCGGTGCTGGTTTGTACGGATGGATGGGCAGCCTATCCCAAGAGTATTGTGCGAGCCTTTCGCGATAAAGTGAAAAAGACCGCCGGACGGGGACGGTGCAGATTGGAGATCTGGCCGGACTTGTGCATTGCGACAGTGATCAAACGCACAGAAAAGAAACGCGTAGTGGAAGTCACACGGACTCTCACGAGAGGAACGTTAGAGAAGGCACAGGAATTGCTCAAGAGGACAGTGGGATGTCATGAGTTCAATACCTCATTGATTGAGCGGTTTAATGCAACGATGCGTGAACGTTTGGCATCTCTTAGCCGTAAGTGTCGTCATGCTGTTCATCGCCTGGATCTCTTAGAGGCTGCAATGTATGCGGATCGGATGCACTTACAATTTCTGTTGGCCGCATCATGAATTGAGTTCTTCCAAGTTGTACAGCTGTCCGACCACACCAGCGATGGCGGCTGGGTTGACTGATCATATCTGGAGCGTCTCTGAGGTGCTTTTCTACAAAATCGCGCCTACTGCTTGGGTCGAACCTAGAGCAGCCAAGCGACTCAAGCGATCAGCGTCAATACTAACTGCGCCCAAACGACCACGAGGGCGACCGCGCAAACATCCTTTACCCGATCCAACTGTGCCCAAACGACCACGAGGACGTCCCCGTAAGCTTGCTTGAGCACGTTCACCGATTAGTGGGGTTGTACCAATTAAGTTAGTATGATAAACAAAGGAGTCAGACCACTTAATTACCAAATTTGTTTAGGACAACAGAAGATAGATAGACACTATAGGGTTGCAACTTTCGAGTTTATCGAGGACAACGGAGCTTCTGTTGCAGGCGCACAAGTCTCTTCTGTTAGTGTAGGAGGCGGTGGATCAAGTTATGTCAACGGTAATTCAGCAACCTTCACAGGCGGTGGTGGCTCAGGAGCAGCAGGGACATTAGTTGTTTCAGGAGGTGCGATTACCTCGATCACCATGACCAATGCAGGAACAGGGTATACGTCGGCTCCAACGGTTACAGGACCAACAGGGTCAGGCGCAACACTCACCGCAGTCCTCGCAACCAAAGGCACAACGAGAACAGCAGCTCGAACAGAAGCTAACTGGAAGAACATTGACGATTCGACAACCACGTATTCTTCTAGTCCGATCACCGCGGGCAATAACTCCTACACCAAGTATCAATTCGGTCATTTATCGGGAACATATAATCAGATCTCAGGAGGACTATTTGCCCATACAGCCGGAGCTTTAGGTACAGGGCTAACGCTCAAAGGTGCGGTACTCAATACCTATGCAACACCAGCAACTTCCACAAATGCAAGTCTTTCAACTGATATGACTTCTGCTATTGCTATCGCCTCTATACTATCAATCATGGTATGTATACTCCTTACTATTGAGAATTGATGCCGTTTCAGTATGAAAGATGGGAATGTGGATGTCGTAGGGGCCAGATTGATCGCGCCCGTCGTCGGAGTAGTCAATTCCTCCGATATTGACCATGCCGACGACGGGCGCCATGAATGGGGCCCCTACGACGGTCTCATGGGTGATGGTTTGACAAAGATCCATAGGCGCATGGCGAGAAACGAAAGGAACGCGGCGCTGCCGAGGGCAACCACTTTCGAGAGATTCGTCCAGATGGTTGTGTTCGTGATGAATGGATGCGCAATGATGCTGGCAAGCCAGATACAGAGCATACTCCAGCCAAGACCAAGCAGGACCGTCATAGTGAAGCGTAGCAATTCCTTTGAGTTCGTACGTTGTCTGTGTTGAAACGTCCAGTATTTGTTCAGGAAAAAGCTATTTGCTGCACCAACGCTATAGGCAATGATTGTGTATAGCAGGACGCTACTCGTTATGGTAGTAGGAAACAGCCAGAGCAGTCCATTCAAAACGAGCAGGTCCAATGTGGCATTCATGAGTCCCACTATGGCAAAGCGGGGCATCTGCCAAAGGAGACGTCGCCCGCGATGTATGCGAGGAATTGCCCCTTCGTGTGCGTTGCTGTACAACAAAGGGGTAAGAGGGTGTATGTCGGATGTCTCCTGTGGAGAGAGGGTTGATGTTCTAGTCACGATCACTTCCTGTTCAATCGAGATCAAAGGCGTGTTTCCCTTTGATATGCAAGATTCTGTTCCTTGCGTTAGTTCTATGGTACAGGAAGATGATGGGAATTATATTGGAGAAAGATGGGAAGATTCTCATGCATCAAAAGAGGAATACTGATGGTTGACGGCCCAACCACCAGTATCCTTCTCTTGGTTATCTGACCATTTCTCGTGCTGTTGCTGCGTATTGTTTGAGGATGGCAGCGATCATAAATGGATCACCATAAGAATGGTCATTCACTACCAATATTTCATCCTCGGTACGTGCATCGACAAAGGCGAGGGTGGTGGGGGTACGCATGCGTCCACGGCGCCAGCGTTGACCAGAAGGGGCGATGCCCCGTCCAAAAAACATGCCTGTGATATTCTCTCCCATGGTCGGTACTTGGCTGACACCGCTTTCTGTTGGTGCCGTACGGTCAGGCGGCGGTGTGCCGCGTGCGGTGACGTGTCGCACATAGGCCATTGGTATCTGTATAAATTTGGTCCGATCCTGCTTGATAAAGTCTTGTGGTGTAATCACAATCATATATTCATTGAGGTGTCGGAGACGGAGTATATCAGCGAGTAGTGACCATGCGCTCCCTAAGCCGATGAAGAGTAATATGACGAGAAAGATTGCGGTCACAATAGCACCAGCTGTGCCATGCGTAAAGTTATACGGGATGACAATGGGAAGCATAAGTGCAAAGAGTCCTAATCCCAAGATAGTGCCAGTGGCCCAACCAACTATGCCCAAGATCAGTTTATTACGTAAGAGTGGCAAGATCACCCACCCTTCAGGCAAGTCGTTGCCGTCTTTGATGCGTGCGAGTATATTCTCTGCATCCATCATGTGTTGCTCCTTATGATAAAAACACCTCTGATTATTATATCATTCCGTTTCTATATGGCTGTGAGAGAAGAGGAAGCTATACAGAATACGATATAGTACGGAGGTAGGACCAAATTATGAGCTTACAATGAAAATTGACCGTGTACTACAGCTTGTATATGATCTACTGACATGTTATGATTGCCCTATAAACGACATGTAGGAGGGTCTATTCAGGTGACACAACATCATAAACAACCGTATGATTCTTCGTTAAAATCATTCTTGCGTGAACAAACAGCAGAGATATTGCCCTATCTGCTCCCAAATACCGAGTATGTGGGTGAACTGCCAACCGACGTCTTTAAGCCGCAACCGCCACTGCGAGCAGACAAATTATGTAAAGTACTCAGAAATGGCAAACCGCGTGTGCTGCACTTTGAACTGGAAACGGGAGCCACCAAGAGAATGGCCTATCGGATGTTGTCTTATAGCGCACTACTGATGGAAGAACACGAGATACCAGTCATCTCGATCATCATCTATCCCTTTCGTACTACGGTGCCAACGGTTACACATCGTTATCCGGATCTAGCTGACGTTGCAAAACAAACAATTCCAAAGATCAGTGAGTTAGCCGCTATAAGACTTCTCACTACACAGATTTCTAATGCCGCCGATGAGAATTTCGTGCGCACATTACTTGATATGTCAGCAGCATAAACAAGGTTATCTATGTGCTCGATCCGTCTTTTACTATTAAGCGTTCTGTTATTATGTAAGCAGCCAATTCATAGCTAGACGTACGCTATGAATATGAGGTATTTGTTTCATGGATGAACGCGTGCGGCTAGAGGCGGAGACAGTAGCTCGTCTCCTCTTAGAGCAGTTTCGGGAAGAGCACCCGCATTGGCAGGATGATTGTGTACCAGTCGATGATATAGCAGCTTGGCTGGGGATGCAGCTTGCGACCTTTCATCCCGATGATCAAGCTAAGGGAACGTATGGGTATGTGGACCCTGATGAAGAAGAGCATCTGATCTGGCTCTGCCGCAATCTGTCTGAGACCTTACGTCGCTTCACATTGGCCCATGAATTGGGGCATGTAATACTGCATTGCCCACCCACAGAACGAGCTGCGATCCTCTTGAAGCAGCTTGAAACACAGCTACCACTTCAATATAGCACACAGAGTGCCATCACTACGCCCGAACTCTCGCGTGAAGATTTGTGCCATGAGCAGGATGTGCAGGAGGGCACAACTGGTTTACTCGATCAGGAGCAGTTTCAAGAGGTGCTGGGAATAGGGCAGAGCTATGACCCACGTAGCCAGCGCGAGATCGCGGCAAATATTTTTGCTGCTGAATTGTTGATGCCACTCTCACGGGTACGTACTCTCTATCTGGAACAGCATGTTCCTGCTCATACATTGCCAGAGCTATTTTCTGTGTCATCGGCAGCGCTTCTGCACCGTCTTACGGGCCTGCTCAAAGCGCCTGCGACTGCTAGCGCTTCGGAAGTGTACGCAAAGACGGAGCAACCCCAACCAAAAAAGCAGTATGATGAATTTCAACAAGCTGCTATTCAAGCGGCAACGCCCGCGTTGATTACGGCAGGACCTGGCAGTGGCAAAACAAGCACGTTGATCGGGCGTATAGAGTACATGGTGCATACGCAGGGCATTGCGGCGCAACATATTCTGGCGCTCACCTTCTCACGTAAGGCGGCGCAAGAGATGGAAGAGCGTCTACAACTCGCGTTGCACACTGAAGATTTGCCTAAGGTCAGCACCTTCCATGCTTTTTGTGCTGACCTGCTGCGCCAGCATGGACACTTGGTAGGGTTGCGTCCCGACTTTGCCTTGATTGACGAAGCGGAGGGATATTTCTTGCTGCGTCAGTGTGCCAATGATATGCGGTTACGCCATTATCAAAATCTGCATAATCCTGCTTATTATTTTCCTGATATGCTCAAAGCCATTTCACGCGCCAAAGATGAACTCGTTGCTCCTGACCAGTATATGCAATTAGCACAACAGATGCGTCTGCGAGCAGTGCAAACGCAAGATGAGCAGATGCTTGAACAGGCTGAGCGAGCTATTGAGGTGGCCGAGGTCTACCAATTGTATGAGCAAGCGTTACAACAACGCGGCGATAGCGATTTCGGAGGTCTGCTAGTATTGACGATTCGGCTTTTGCGTCAGGAAGCAGCAGTATTGCAAATGCACTTGCAGCACTATCAACATATCCTGGTAGACGAGTTTCAGGATATGAATCGTGCTAGCGGTGTCCTCTTGCGCGAGCTAGCGGGAGAGGCACGGCGCGTCTGGGTCGTGGGAGACGCTAATCAAGCTATTTATGGATTTCGGGGAGCTTCACCTGCCAATATCAGCAATTTTGAGCAGGATTTCCCTGGCGCGTCTATTCTTCCGTTGAACCGCAACTATCGTTCGCGCCCCGATCTCGTTGCGTTGGCAGAGTCATTCCGTTCTAGGCAATTGGAATTTGGGCAAGAGCCGACGGAGCATAAGAATCAGGCTATGCGCATAACACAGCCTGATACCTATGTGACGCTAGCCCATGCGCCCAACGATGCCAGCGAACTAGCAGGACTGGTGCAGGATATTCGTGCGCGTCACGAGGATGGGTATGCTTATAAGGATATTGTGGTTCTATGTCGTACGCGTACGCAGGCGCAACGCGTCTCACAAGCACTGGTCGCAGCGGATTTACCAGTTATTGAACGTAGCAGCCTGCTTGAACAGTCACATAGTAAAGACATCCTCGCGCTAGCTCTGCTGTTTGCTGATGGGAGCGGTATGGGCCTGTTGCGGCTTACCCAACACAGTACACATCCGCTTTCTCAGGTCGATCTTGAGTTGTTCCTCATGGTGGCACAGCAACAGGGAATAGCTCCTGGCCTGTTTCTCTTCCACGATGAAGCACTGCATGCAGTGAGCGAGCACGGACGCAAGGCGCTCAAGTACTTGGCAGATATGCTGCGTCGTTTGCAGTATGCTCCTGATATCTGGTCGCTCCTCGCGCATTACCTGTTTCTTGAAACGACACGCATACAAGACCTGCTCGCTCACCCGGAAGACTCACAAAGCAAGCTCCTCTTAAACGACTATGACGCATTGCTGCACCTTGCCCGCCACTACGACGGCATGAACGTGGTAGGGGCCTCATTCATGGTGCCCGTCGTCGGCATGATCAATTCCGCCGACATGGTCAATCGCCACGACGGACGCGCTGAAGCTGGTCCCTACGACAGTGACGATGGCGCGAACGTGGTAGGGGCCTCATTCATGGCGCCCGTCGCCGGCATGCACGATGTCGGTGACATTGACCACACCGACGACGGACGCGGACGCGATAAATCGGGTCCTTACCGCGAGCGGGTCAAGGGCTTTTTGGAGTACCTGAGTCTGTTGGTGACGTTGCGGCAGGATGGAGGTAATCGGCAAGGCGGCGAAGGTGAAGACGAGGAAAGCAGCAATGTCATTCGCGTTATGACGGTGCATGCGAGCAAGGGACTCGAATTTCCTATTGTCTATCTGCCTGGGTTAGTGCAACGCCGTTTTCCCCTACAAGCGCGTAGTAGTCCTGTTCCGCCGCCGCTAGGAATGTTGCCAGCAGAGAGCGAGGGTAGCAAGGCGCACGAAAGCGGAGAAGCTTGCCTGTTCTATGTTGGAGTCACACGAGCACGTGACCATCTCATCCTGAGTTATAGTGATCGCTACGGCAAGGTCAATTATAAACGCTCTCCCTATCTGGATGCGCTTGGAGCAGGCTTAGCAGAAGATCGCTTCGTCAAGCTGCATTGGGAAGCAGCCAGTGTATCTGCTGATGATGTCCAGCCGCCCAGCGAGCTCCTCGTGCAACATCCTCAGCTTGGAGCAGCTTTTATTGAGGCTATGCAACCCAAAGTATTGCGTGATTCTGCCATTGAAGCATATCTGCGCTGCCCACGCCAATATGCCTATAGTTATCTCTACCACTTTGGTGGCGAAGAGGGAGCATTTCGCCGTTTTTGGCAAGCGACACAGAAAACTGTTGAGGTGTTGCATCAATCCATTTCCGCAGGCAAGGGCGCAAACGATGACGAGGGCACAAAAAGCCTGACAGTAGAGCAGGCTCGTGTACTCTATACACAGCATTGGCAAGAGGAGCGAGGATACGAGGTCCCATTCGCCTCGATGTATGAGCAGCACGGGCACGAGATCGTTGAACAGGTACTACGAGACCTGAATAAGCAAGATGACACACAATGGGCGTTGCGTTCTCCTATTGCGGTGGATATCGCAGGCAAAAGCGTGCAAGTGACGGTTGATCGTGTCGAGCAAGCCCAGCAGACAGGCATGCCGGTGAAATTTGTGCGGGCACGCTTCGGGAAGCGCAAGGATAAACCTACCGCTGACACACGTGAGTTGTTCTATGCACGCGCTTATCGTCAGCAACATCCTGGTCAGCCCGTTGAACTACACAGCCACAATATGAGTACGGGCGAGATGCAGCCAATGAAGCTGAGCGCAAAGAAAGAGCAGAGCCTGTATGATGAGGTGGAGCAAGCCATACTAGCTATGGAGCGACACGAGTATCCGGCGCAGCCTGCCGAGCCATCGCGTTGCCCAAGTTGCCCCTTCTTCTTCATTTGTCCCGCGTAGGTGGTATGATACGTGGTAGGGGCCTCATTCATGGCGTCCGTCGTGGAGATCAACCATGCCATCGAAGTGTACAACGGCCACGACGGGCGCGATCAATCAGGCCCCCATGCGCATCAAGCTCGCGAATGGATGGGCTTTTGATGTGGAGACAATCCGCGTCCCCGTAGGGGCGGCGTGGCGGGATGGGCTGGGACCCTTGTGGTCGCCCTCGTCGGTGGCAAAACAGACATACGAGGCGTCGTTCCCCAGAAAGGGCGACCGCAAGGGTCCCAGCCCATCCCGCCACGCCGCCCCCGCCCCTACGGGCACAAACGACGGCCCTTACGACGAAAGAGTGAGAGGAGAAGCAATGGCTTATGAACGATACAGAACTGTTACATCATATTCAAACTTTGGTGGATGAAGAACACCAATTGCTGCAACAACATAGCGCAACAGGCGATTTGAATGAAGACCAGCATGCACGCATGAGCCAATTGGAGGTTCACCTGGATCAACTTTGGGACCTCTTGCGTCAACGGCGGGCACGCCGCTCGGCAGGTCTCAACCCCGACGAAGCCAAAGAGCGACCCGCCGACATTGTTGAGCATTATCAGCAGTGAGAAAAAATAATAAACGCGTACTCTATGTGCTATTACGGTGGCACATGGAGCAGGCGTTTAGTTCCTCTTTACCTTAGGGTTGCTTTTCTGTTAGATCGGCATAGACACCACGATATTCGGGGGGAAGCATAGCGGCGATGCGTGTCATCACCTCTTGGGTTGCCGCATCGATATCTCCACGTGTAATTTTGGCGCCTTTCGGCTTTAGGACAATAGGTGTGCCATAGGAAACCGTAGCACGTGCGAAAGGCTTTTTCAACACGTTTTCGCTTCCCCAGACGGCAACCGGCACTACTGGCACACCCGACCGCAAAGCAATCATGCCCATGCCTGGATGTGCTTTCGCCATGGTTTGTGTGCGGCTACGTGTACCTTCTGGAAAGATACCGAGAATGTTGCCCTTCTTGAGTTGCGCTTCAGCAGCGCGTAGGGCTTGTCGGTCTCCTTCACCACGCTTGACTGGAAAGGCCCCAAGGAAACGTACGAACCATTTGATTTTACTGACAAAATATTCCTCTTTTGCCATATACACCACTCTGCGCGGGAGATGGCAGGGGATTAATGGAATATCAGTCCATGAAAGATGATTTGACGCTAGAATAAAAGCGCCATTCTTAGGGATGTTATCGCGACCACGGATGCGCACGCGTGCTACAAGCGTAAATGCAGCGATTACAAAAAAGCGTAGTGCGTGATAGAGAAATGGTGGTGTGATATATGGTTCGTACAAGTTTATGGCGGGTGGCGCAGGCTTTGGTGCAGTTCCCGCTTTTTGAGGTTGCTCCGCTGTGCCGGAATTCTCGCCGACATCCTGTTTCATAGATGCTCCTCTATGTGACGATAGACTTCAGCGAGCACTTGTGCAATACTGAGATGATCGGTCTCAATGATGATAGCATCTTGTGCAGGCTGCATCTGCTCACGATCTGCTTGATCGCGTCGCTCAATATCACGCATGACATCCGTAAGTATAGGTAAGTCAGGGTGCGTCGACCCTAGTCGTTGCACTAATTCAGTATAACGGCGGTGGGCACGCTCTGCAAGGCTAGCGGTCAAATATAATTTATGGTGAGCATTGGGCAAAACAATAGCACCGATATCGCGGCCCACCATGACGACCAGCACCTGTTCGGCAATAGCCCGTTGTTGCGCAATCAATGTAGCGCGTACCGCAGGATGAGCGGAAACAGTCGAGACGGCGCCAGTCACCTCTGGCGTGCGAATCGCCCACGTGATGTCTTCTCCACGAGTGGTCACCGTGTATTGACGGCCATCAGCGACCTGTGGTTGACCAATAGCGATCTCAGCCTGTTGCGCCAGCGTTGCCAGCGCAGGCCCGTTGGTGATATCTATGCCATTGCGTAAAGCGAGCCATGTAACGGCTCGATACATAGCGCCAGTATCCACATAAAGATAGCCCAATCGTGCGGCCAACTGTTCCCCCACCGTACTTTTGCCCGACCCGGCAGGCCCATCGATAGCAATACTTTCTGGCCTCAGCATGGGTCCTCCCTCTCTCTTGTTAGACACTATTGCTGGGCATTATACCATATCGTGAGGATTGTTGGCGTGCCTTCGCCCGTAGGGGTGGGGGCGGCGTGGCGGGATGGGCTGGGACCCTTGTGGTCGTCCGTCGTCGCTAACTCACTGTCCATATCTTCGCGTTGCTGTATGTTACTTCTGTTGCATTACTACTATCCTCAGCAGTGAACCCAATGTTGCCAGTAGTATAACTATCATTATCTATACTGCCAATTTGACTTTGATTCAGATATACATCAAGTGTGCTTCCATTAGCAAATATAGCGAGGGTATTCGTTTGATTCAGTGATATAGAACCACTTGTTAAGATTGAGCTATCAGAGCCATTGTAGCCTGTGTATTTTTCTAAATGGAAAAAATCACTGTTTTGATCTTGGCACACTCTGAATTTATAAAGTTGTCCGTTTGAGAGATTGTTACGAAATGTAATACCCCCACAATCACCACTAATAATTGTCATTTGCACTTCAATTGCAAAATTGCTAAAATTGGAGATGTCAGAGTCGCATTCGTAGAAACGAGCGGATATTGATTGTGCTACATGCAACACTCCTCCACTATATTTACAACTTCCACCAAAGCTAGTATCAGCACCTTCATGCCAGTGGGAAGGGCCCGTTAATGGGTCAACGAACGCGATAGTCCCTTTCCCTGGTAAGTAATTGGGATAAGGATTATTATTGATAAATGCAATTGCGGTAGCCGTAGCATTGGCATCATTATTTGCTTGATTCGTGGCATCATCGGCAGAAGCGGTGGCCGCTGTGTTCTGTTGATAGATGTGATTTTGGTAGCTTGCAAAGCCGATGATGCCTGAGATAACCAGGATGAGTGCGACAACTGCTAGCACTATATTTCTCGTGGTTGAGCTTTTTTTTGCTGATGGTGGTGCTGGTGGTGGCGGAATCACAAAATCTCTTATAGGTGGCGTTGTCTCTGCTACTGTTTGCTCAAGAGCAACTTTCTGATAGTCTGGTGGGTATACAGGAATAGTAGGCTCTAGAGGTGGTGTCTGTTGCTCTTTTGCTGGTGGCTCTTGATGAGACATATCAGGAATTGGAGTCATTGGTCCTGTGGGCTGAACGCTGTCATCTATAGCGATGCTCAGGACGAGTGGTCCTCTTGGTCCGTTCTCGTAGTATGGTTCTCCCTCGTTTGCCATGCGTATGACTTGCCCATCTTTTGTGTTCGTAGGCACCGTTACTGTGACTTGGCGTTTCCCTGGAAGCCTCATGGTCCGATTGCTGCCCGTTGTTGCATCCTGATTGGTAATTCTGAGGGTGGCACGCAAATCGGCATAGAGAATGGCTTGCTGAAAGGCATGGGCAAAAGCGCTGACGGAGGGGAAGCGCTCTTCGGGCTTCTTGGCAAGCGCCCGTAGAATGACAGCGTCAATAGCGGGTGAGATGCGTGAGTTAAAGGTGCTGGGGGCAGGTGGCTGGACCTGCAAATGTTGATACATGACCTGTTCCATGCGTCCCTGGAAAGGCAAGCGTCGTGTGAGTAGCTCGTAGGCCATCATAGCGAGGGCATATTGATCGGTGGCGGGAACGGGACTGCTACCCCATTGTTCGGGTGGCATATAGCCCGGTGTGCCGCGTACGCTCTGGCTCGCCTGTGAGGTTGCTGAGCTAAACTTGGCAATGCCAAAGTCGGCCAAGAAAAGATCAGGGCGGCTAGGGGCTTCTTTGCGACTACGCACTAGGAAGTTTTGTGGTTTGATGTCTTGATGCACGAGGCCATTGTCATGTGCATATTGCAGCGCTTCTGCTGCTTGATCGATGATATGTGCAATATCTGGTAGTGAAAGGGGACCGCTGGTGCCACGTTGCTGTAACCAATCGGCGAGGGAACCTTCTGCATGGTAGGGCATGACCATGTACGTGAGTTCACTTTTGTTGAGGGTTTGTGTGCCAAAGTCGTACATGGGAAGAATATGTGTGTTGTTCAAATTGGCGATGGCACGCATTTCTCGTTGGAAAAGACGTTGAGCCGCTTTGATAGCATCCTCGTCTGGATAAGGTGCTAGCTCTGCCTTCACGACTTTGATTGCCACTTGTCGGGCAATACGCACATCTTCCGCTACATACACCTCACCCATGCCGCCATCGCCGATGCGATTGAGCAGCTTATAATTGCCGAGTTGCACGCCTTCCAATGACATATTTCACCTCGCATAGAAAAGAAGAATTAGTGTGATTCTACGCACCTTTCATCTGTCACAAGTGTAGCATATCGGAAGTGCCCTGTCGATAATATTTGTTGCATGAGGTTATATCTTACGAATGGACACTAGCTCAATGCCCATACTCTTGCGTTACTAAATGCTGCATCTGTTGGGCCAGCAATATCCTCTGCAAAAAGCCCAATAGCTCCGCTGTTATAACTACTATCATGCGCACTATCAACCTTACTTTTGTTCACATATAACTCAATGTCGCTTCCATTAGCAACCACAGCAAGTGTGCTAGCTTTGTTTGATGATACTGAACCACCTGCTAATGTCGAGGCGTTATTATCATTATCATCTATGTATTTGAGGAGGGTGTAACTTCCATCTTGACACACTCCGAACCGGTAAAGCTGTCCATTAGACGGATTAACACGAAAAGTAATGCCTCCACAATCACCTTTGATAATGGTCATCTGAACCTCAAACGCGAGATTACTGAGGAGCAGTATACTTGCAAGCACTAGGGTTCTTCGTGTTAATCTCTTTTTTCTCGGTGGGAACTGAGGTGGTTGCGGCGGAGGGCCAACTATTGGCAACGGGAGTTTTGTCTCTTGTGTTGGTTGGTTGAGGGAAGCTGGTAGATGTGCTGAAAAGCCAGAGGGCATCGTCGATGATAGGGTGGTGACGTTCTGTTCTGGTCGTGTTGGTTGTTGGTTATGAAGCGTATTGGGAATGGTGATTATCGGCCCTGTAAATTGATCTGTATCATTGATGGCAACGGTGAGCACGAGAGGACCACGTGGTCCATTCTCGTAGTAGGCTTCGCCTGCGCCCTCTATACGTATGATTTGCCCATTTTGTGTGCTTGCTGGCACATTCACTGTGACTTGTCGCATGCCGGGAAGTTTCATGATGTGATTGCTGCCCAATGCCCCCTCCTGGCTGGTGAGGGTGAGTGTGGCACGTAAGTCAGTATAGGCGGTTGCTTGCTGAAAGGCGCGGGAGAAATCGCTGATAGAAGGAAAACGCTCTTCTGGTTTCTTGGCTAGCGCACACAGAATGACAGTGTCAAGTGCAGGAGAAATCTGTGGATTATATGTGCTTGGTGGCGGAGGTTGGACCATGAGATGCTGACGCATCACTTGCTCCATGCGTCCTTGGAAGGGCAGATGCCATGTGAGCAGTTCGTAGGCCATGATAGCAAGGGCGTATTGGTCGCTGGCGGGAACTGGGTTGCTCTCCCATTGCTCAGGTGGCATGTAGGCTGGCGTTCCACGTACATGCTGACTCGCTGTCGAGGTTGCGGAGGTAAATTTGGCGATGCCAAAGTCGGCTAAAAACACGTCAGGACGGTTTGGTGTGTCTCTGCGGGTACGAATCAGGAAGTTTTGTGGTTTGATATCCTGGTGAATAATGTTGTTGTCATGAGCGTCTTGTAAAGCGTAGGCCGCTTGGTCGACGATATGGGCGATATCTTGCGGTGAAAGGGAATTGCTTGTGCTATGTTGCCGCAACCAATCCTTCAACGAACCTTCTGCGAGGTAGGGCATGACCATATAGGTGAGCTCGATATTGTTGGCGGTTTCTGTGCCGAAGTCGTGCATGGGGAGAATATGGGTGCTCGGCAAGCTGACAATAGCACGCATTTCTCGTTGGAAAAGACGTGTGGCAGCTTTGACAGATTCTTCGTCTGGATAGGAACTTGGTTCTGTCTTTACGACTTTGATAGCCACTTGCCGAGCAATACGCACGTCCTCTGCTAAATAGACCTCACCCATTCCACCGCTACCAACCAAGCGGAGCAGCTTATAATTCCCAAGTTGCATTCCTTCTAACGACATATAGATCTCACAAGGAAGAAATAAAGAATAGAGTGTAGAAGCACCTATGTATGTGTCTATACTATAGCATATGTATTCAAGAAAACCAACTAATATTTTTATAAAGGTGAGCGCCATTTTTGCTATGACGGACGACCACAAGGGTCCCCGCCCATCCTGCCACGCCGCCCCCGTCCCTACTGAAGCGTTCATCCCAGAATCTCCTATTGACAGCACCCATGAGCAACTTTATACTGCGACACAGAGAAGAAAAGTTTTTGAGATCAGGTAGACACCCATGCTTATTTCCAGCACCAGTAATCAGCGCATCAAATCTATTCGTAGCTTGCACCATCGGCACGAACGAGACCACACCGGACTTTTTTTTGTTGAAGGTATTCGTATTGTGGCAGAAGCTCTACAGATGGGAGCGAGCATCGAAACGATCATATCGGCCCCATCCTTATTGAAAAGCCAGTTTGCACAGGACCTCATTCAAACGCAACAAGAGCAGGGCATCAATCATCTGGAAGTCACAGCAGATGTCTTCAAAAGTCTCTCCACAAAAGATGGTCCACAAGGCATCGCAGCAGTGCTCCGGCAACAGTGGGAGCCATTAGAGCAAATCAGACTTGCCTCTGATACCTTATGGATAGCACTGGACGCCGCGCAAGACCCCGGTAACATCGGGACCATTTTACGCACGAGTGATGCCGTAGGCGCCACTGGCATGCTCCTGCTCGGTCCGTGTGCCGACCCCTATGATCCAGGAGCATTGCGTGCCAGCATGGGCGCCATTTTCTCACAGCGTCTCGTCAAAGCGAGTTTCGACGAGTTCGCACAGTGGAAACACTTCCAGCAGTATACAGTCGTGGGCACCTCTGACGCAGCAACGAGTGATTATCGTCAAGCACGCTACCAACGTCCGCTCGTATTGCTTATGGGCAGTGAACGCCAAGGGCTAGCCCCCCAACAACAGGCCATCTGTGATCTCATGGTCAGCATTCCCATGGTCGGCAGAAGTGACTCGCTCAACTTGGCGGTCGCCACCGGTATCGTCCTCTATGAAATATTTTATCAGTCGGCCGGTTCTACCGCTACTAAGTTAGTATAGAACGTGCTACCTCCATTAAAATCAGCTAGCCGATCAGACGTGGTCCAGTTGATATTGCGTTGATCGGGGCTAAAGCGCGGCCACCACACAGTCGTTGTTGCCAGCACTCCCGCACGCACCTCTTCCGTGACCTCGGCCACCAAGCGACACCAGCCACGCTCATTACTCACACGCACCAGTTGCCCACTGCGAATGCCACGAAGATCGGCATCAGCGGGATGGATACGCAGCGTTGGCGCCTTCTCTTTCGTTCTCATGCGGTCCAAGTTGCCAAAAGTCGAACTCACAAAGTGATGGGCCGCAGGGCATAGCAACGGTAAACGCGTAGGGACCACATTTATGGCGTCCGCATCCGTCGCATGCAATACACTATCTCTCTTTGTCTCTTCCCTTGCCTCAACCTCTGGCTCCCAACCCGGCACAGGATCATAGCCCTTTAACTGCGCCTGCTCAGAGTACATCTCCACCTTACCCGATGGCGTGCGAAACACACCATCAGCAAATGGTACACGTGCCTCGGCAGGAATAACCAGAGAAAATTCGCCTTCTGCTTGCAGGCATTCAAGACTGACCCCTACTAATGTGGGATTATTGGCGGCGGTGGCATCCAGCACCTCACAAATCACCGCCTCCGCATCATCCTGCAACCAGTGTTCGTTAAAACCCATCGCAGCTGCCAAAGCACGCATCACATCCCAATTACTGCGTGCCTCGCCTTGCGGGGCAATGGCAGGTGTATTCAACTGCAACGTGAGGTGTCCATAGGGTTTGTGCAGGTCCATATGCTCAAGCTGGCTGGTCGCTGGCAACACAATATCAGCATAGAGTGCGGTGTCTGTCTCGAATAGCTCATGCACAACAGTGAACAAGTCCTCACGCAGCAGCCCCTCCACGATCTTGCTAGCGTTTGGCGAGGAAGCGACCGGGTTGGCATTGTATACATACAATGAATGCACAGGCGGCTCAGCTTCTCCAGTGAGAATAGCACCAAGGCGATTCATGTTCAATGTACGCGGCGCGGGCGGGCAAACTGCTTCGTGCTCGCGTCCTAGCACCGTTTTGTTCCAGCGCAACCAATCGCTCGTACTATACATTAATCCACCACCTACTCTGCCATATTGTCCCGTAATTGCAGGCAAGCAGGCGAGGGTTCGTACGGTTTGACCACCATTGGTGTGACGATTGATGCCATCGGTGACACGGAGTAGGGCTGGCGTCGTTGTGGCATAGTCGTGCGCAAGTTCAAGAATCGTTTCCTCGGCAAGGCCCGTAATCTGCGCGGCACGTTGTGGCGGAAACTGCATAATACGCTCAAGCAGATAGTCCCAGCCCACCGTGTGTTGCCCAATCCATGCCGCATCATGCAAGCCTTCTGTCACCATCACGTACATCACACTCAAAGCGAGTGCGGCATCCGTTCCAGGAAACGGCTGAATATGCTGATCGGCAGAACGTGCGGTCAGGGTACGAATGGGATCGATGACAATAACTCGTGCTCCACAGCGCTGTGCTTGCCGTAGAAAAGGCATCACATGCGGCGCGGTACTAGCAGGATTGCTTCCCCAAATAAGAATCAATTTACTCTCTAGGAGTGTGTCAGGAGAGGGTGCTAGCCGTCCACCTATCGTGAGCAGGACAGCCTCTTCGGCAGCATGACCACAAATGGCACGTTCTAAGCGTGCCGCCCCAAGGCGATTCCAGAAACGTGTATCTGTCACCGCCCCCTGCACAAGCCCCAACGTTCCCGCATAGCTATATGGCAGAATGCATTGTGCGCCATGCTGCGCGATGATATTCCGCCAACGGGCGGCGATTTCCGCGACGGCTTCATCCCAAGAGATACGTGCAAACGTACCTACCCCTTTCGGACCAACACGTTTCATCGGATACAAGAGTCGCTCAGGGGAATAGACACGCTCCAGATAGCGATTGACTTTCGCACACAACCAGCCACGAGTTATGGGATGATCGGCACGTCCACGCACACTGACAGCACGCCCTTGCTCATCGACAAGCGTCTCCAACGCACACGTATCAGGACAATCATGGGGACACGCACCACGTACAACATGTAATGTGCGATCTTCTGTGCTTGAAGTGTGTAACGGCATACTATCTCTCCTTCTTCATTACTCCCACGCGCCTGTTCCTGTGAGCCAATCCAGGAGTGTTTCAGGCATATGTGATGCTGGCCCTTGGCGTTGAGAGCAGCGTGGCAAACTATTGAGTACCATCGACCCATACTCTTTTGAGAGAACACGACGATCAAACAGCACAATAGCATTGCGCTTGCTGTCATTCCAGATCAAGCGATTCAGCGAGCGTCGTATGCGCAGAGAGGCGACAGGTACGGTGAGTTGATGTAATTGGTCGGAATAGTGTTCCGCACGTGCAGCTATAGGAGGGTCATTCAGTACAGGCATCGGCAAGCGGGCAATAAAAAGGCAAGCGGGTGTACAATTCATATCCTCTATGCCATCCCAAAAGCTGCCAGCGCCCAATATCACAACGCGTTCCTGGCTCTGAAACACTTGCCAGAGTTGGCGTGGCGAACCATCCACACCCTGTCCCAGCACGAGTATGCCACGTCCCTCTAGTACAGGCTTAATGGCCGCATAAGAACTTCGTAAGGCGGCATGAGCAGTGAAAAGGACCACGAGTTGCCCATCCAACGCCGTCGCTACTTGCAAGAGCGTCTCATCCAGGTGACGCTGATATTGCGGCATGTTTGGCTCTGGCACATCGTTTGGTATATACACTAAGGTCTGCTCATGGTGTTCTGTCACCACAGAGAGAGCTGGACAGCTATCGTTCTCCAATCCAAATCGTCCTCGATAGTAGGCGAACGAGTTATCCACGGAGAGAGCTGCACCCGCAAAGATCGTACTGACATGCTCAGTGAGGAAGAGACGCTTTAAGAGTGCTGAGGTCTGCACGAGTTGCGCATACAGGACAGGTGTCGCTTCAATCGGTGCTGCTGGCTGAGACGTTGTATTCAACGCTGCGGCTCGCATAGGTGGTACAGAAGGAACACGCAACCAATAGACAGTATCACTTTCCGCGAGAGCCATTGCCTGTTGTCCGAGCTGCTTCTGCTCCATCAGTTGTTGCGCAATAGCTCCTAGTTCAGAAGCAACGGAACTATCTTCACCACTACCAATATCCAGATGATGGCGTGTGCGCCCCGTAGTAAGAATTCTCTTCTCGGCTTCACGCGCCATATCGATAACAGCTTGTAGGCGTTGTGCAACCTGCTGCCATGCTCGCTCGGCGTCTACCCATACGCCAATGCTACGTATCTGACCCGTGAGCCGCAACGGTTGATCGGTACGTTCATTGCTACGTCCGCTATACCCTCCATGGCCACGTCCTGTCGCATCGCCACGTCCTTTGTCTCGCTTCTGCCCATTAGAGCTTTGCTGGTTATGCTCTTCAAGTAAGCGACTAAAAGACGCAAATAGCTTTTCGACAGCATTTCGTGCTTGACGCAGCATCTGAAACCAGGAAAGCATGTGTGTATCAAGTTCGGTCTTCGCAATCGTGGGTGTTGTCGATAAGCCACCAGGGCCGTGTTCATGCAATGATGGGGCGGCGAGCGCCAGCAACCCCTGATAACGTCCATCCGCTAGTTCCGTCCCAACAGTATCGAGCAAGGTCAGAACATGACTTTGATCGAGTTCAGAACTGCTCCAGCGAGCGTTTTCTTCTTCTAATAAGTCGGCATCAAGAATCAAGCGACGATCAATCGCAGACAACAGCGAAGCTTGTGGCGCCTGCGAGAGGTCATCGAAGAGTCCTGTATGCGTCGTCACAACAATGCTCGCAGCCTGCACGCGCTCCTCGGCTCTACTGACAAAACAGTATCCCTTTTGCCGATAGGTACAACGCTGATACATCGTGCTAGAACGCGGATCAGCCGCAGGAATACGTTCCACACCTGAGCAAATACGCTCCCACGCGGCCAACTCCTGTGATAAGAGGGTCAGTTCGCCGCGCTCGCCTGTGAGTGTCTGTTGTGCCCATAGTCCTAGCTTGGCAAGGCCACGCGCCTGCTCAGCACTCAGTTCGCCACTGGTACGACGTAAGGCAGCACCAAACCAGCGATGCGTACACAAATAGCCGCCATGTTCCGCAAGATAGGCGACGGAAAGAGCACTTCCTACTATACCTTGTAGCTGCGGCAAGACGCTATTGATCACCCGTCGTGCCTGCTGCTGATGCGCACAAGCAATAATCAGACGCTTAGGCTGATCAGCAGTGCTATCAACAGCGCTACCTGCCATCGCGCCTGTTAGCCATTCCAGGGCTGGTAGCAGAGCGGGTGTGTAATCACTACCACCAGTCGTGATCTCCATTAATAAAGGCGTACGTCGCTCTAGCGCATCATGTACAGCCGTACGTGCTGTCTGATAGCCCCTTGGAAGAGGAGACTCCGCTTGTTCTGCAATGACTTCTACCGACGTTTGTATCTGTTCCACCGTTTCAAGCACGGGCGACATCTCTTGGACTGTGACAGGAATAGAGGGAGCTTGCTCAGAGAGTGTCGGTCGGGCAATGGCGAACGATAACACACGCGGATCCATACCAAGCTGAGCGGCGAAGCGATCCCCCAAGCTTCCTCGTAACAGTGTACCTTGCAGCCCATCTTTTTCTTGTCGCTCACGTAATTCTTGACGGAAGAAGGTCAATAGAGGCCAGGTACGTGGTGCATCTAGGTGTGCAAGGTCTTTGAGCAGGGTGATATCGACGGCCTGTAAAAGCTGATGCAGTGCTAAAAATACGTCCTTCGCCAGCACCGTATCAATCATGGCACGATGTCGATCAAGAGGGACAGCTATACCAAGCGCAGTAGCCACTTGCCCAAGATTATAGCTTGCCAGTGAAGGGAGCATCACCGTTGCCAGCTCAAACGTATCGATCAACTGGTTCGTCCGTGCCAACCCTCGCTTACTAAGAAAGCCAACGTCAAAAGGGATACTATGCCCTACAATCGGAAAATCACCCAGAAAGCTTTGAAGCCGTTTGGCAATGCTCTCAAAGTGCGGAGCACCAACAAGATGTTCGACCTTGATTCCAGTTAACCGTTGCACACGATAGGGGATAGAACGCCCAGGAGCTACAAATGACTCAAACGTATCAAGCACATCCAGCCCTTGAAACTTGATTGCAGCCACCTCCAGAATTGCATCTTGTTCTGCATGCAAGCCCGTGGTTTCTAGATCAAGAGCCACGCGAATAGGCGGCTTTTTCGCCATAGTTCGTACCTTACATTTCTATCGACATCTCCGTTACAATCGTCTTCTATAGCTATCATGAGTTACTCATGGGAAGTTGAGGATAGGGGCCAATGTTCCAAAACGGTACGAGCTACACACGCCGCCCGCCCACGATGGCTGATGGCATTCTTTTGTTCCGGCAATAGCTCAGCAGTCGTTTTCCCCAATTCAGGAACCAGAAAAATAGGGTCATAGCCAAAGCCATACTCACCGCGTGGCGGCTCTACTATCACACCTTCTATCATGCCCTCTACGGAGCGGACATAGCCCGATGGTTCAGCCAACGTAATCACGCAACGAAAACGGGCAGTACGCTGCTCTATGGAAAGCCCTCGCAGTTGCTCAAAAATATGCTTGAAGCGCTCCTCATAGCTAGCATCAGGGCGTATATAGCGAGCCGAATAAACACCCGGAGCACCGCCTAATGCGTCTATCTCCAAACCCGAATCATCGGCAAGGGCCAGCATGCCTGTAGCATGTGCATAGGCCAACGCTTTCAGCTGCGAGTTCTCCTGAAACGTCGTTCCCGTCTCCTCAACATCCATATCTACACCAATATCATGCAGCGAAAGGATACGAAAAGACAAACCAGAGAACATCGCTTGGAACTCTTCCACTTTGTGACGATTGGTCGTTGCTAACACCAAAGAACGCATGTAGGTCTCCCCACCAGCTAACATTTGAACATTGACCCATATCTTACCATAACCATGGGAATGTTGTCGAGATTAGAGGTAACTCGATAATGTATCCTGCCCCGCCATCCTTAGCCAGGGATACATTACCCAAATTTTATAAATATTGCAATCTCATAAAAAATAGTGTATACTTATAGAGTCTTCTACATTTTCTCATGAGCTACGTTCTTCACATGAAATAGCACTCGAAGCTGGTCTCTCTTAACTGGCGCAATATAAATCATCTCTCGTTGCACATACATGTCTTCGCAGGTGAGCTTGATTTAGGAAATGGGCTTGTTCGCTCTTTTGCTTTTCCGTATCCAATTCCGTACTTCGCACTGGGAGAGATGGGCGTATTGATTTAGAAGGCGCATTTGTCACTTGTAAGAAAATCCTTTCATGAATAAGGAGACCTTTGTGTCACCATTTCTGGTCGTGTTCCTTGTTCTCATAATCTTCGTTTGTGCTTTTGGCTACATGACCTATCGTCACAGCGCCGAGAGACGAGCGAAGGAAAAGAGACGGAACCAATATCATGATCGCATCTAAGGAAGTGTATGTTATGGCAAGTCAGAATCCTCTTGATCTTCTTTTGTCAGGGAAAACGTCTTGGGATACGTGGCGACGAAGATATCCTGATGTACAAGCGCTCGAACCAAACCTACATGGAGTTGATCTGCACGCAGCAGAACTACGCAGGTCCGACCTGCATGAAGCAGATCTCACCGAGGCCAACTTGCAAGGTGCAGACCTGCGCGATGCGGACCTGCGCAGTGCGGACCTACGTCATACCAATCTTAGAGGTGCTAATTTGAGTAATGCTAATCTCCTGAAGGCACGCCTTAATGGAGCAGACTTACGTGATGCTAATCTCAGCCACACCAATCTAATAGGAGCAGATATGCGTGGGGCAGACTTGCGCGGAGCGAACCTTGATGAGGCTATCCTCGACAAAGCGAAGTTCAACCAGGAAGTGAGCCAGCAATGAATAAGCAAACAAGAACCTCTTCAACCTCTTGCTGGAGAACGGTAGAGATATGGCGATGACAGACGACCGATACTATGTTCAACAACTCACAGCGCAAATTTTTTTGATACGAGAGCGCATGTCAGCGGGCGACGAGCCAGGGCCCGATGATCGCATTGTCCGCTCCTTCGACATCCGCCACGATGCATACCTCTATGTTAGTAGCGTGAACGATGCGCAAAGGAAGCTCGATGAGGACTACGGCCATTGGGTGCGAAACGCTATCTGAAGAAAGGAAGACGATAGTTATGGAGATAACGACACACGGAACCTACTTTCAGGAAGGGGATCGTGTGCGCCTCAAGCACACACGAGAAACGGGAAGAGTCAATGCAATGGACGGGGGAGTCGTGTATGTACTCATGGACATAACCAATGAGACTAGGCTCTTTTCGGCGTATATTGATGAGGATGCCTACATCGAACTCGTTGATCCAGAAACTGAGAAAACCGTGCTCTAAAGAGAGTATAGAGAAAGAACAAACACATGCACGAGTTATCCTCCGATACACACGAGCAAACATCTCAGCGCAGAATTAGCAGTACCGTTGCCTATTCTGCCCGTATACAAGAAGTGATGAGATACGATAAGCTGCGTTCTGCTGAGTATCCGATAGTGATGACGATCCTGAGCGCAATTGCACAGGGATATACGGAAGAGAAATGGCAAGAACAGCAGCAGAGATCGTTAAAAGCCCTTGCCAATCAGCCACCAGATAAGAAAGCAGCACATGCCGACTCGGAGAATCGCTTCGAGCAGCTTGTGAGTAACCTGAAAGATCTGACCTTGTGGCCCTGGTAGGTCAATGTCAACATGCTTGCTTGTATAATGAATAACAGTCTCTACGCCTGTGGAGACATAGAGATACATACTTTTTTGCCCTCATGCACGTTTGAGAAATGAGATGCAGCTCTCATTTCTGCTAGGAGAAAACCATATGAAAATAAATAAGCAAAGTCAAACCTTTGCTAAACAGGTCCAGGTAGATTTACTGGCGTTTTCAGATCTAGACCTCCTTCAAACAGTTCATCTGTGGGTGACGAAAGCATCTCATGATGTCTCAGAGGAGACGTACTCCGCATTAGGCTATACGCTCAAAGAGAGCCAACTGCATCTACATGCTCAGAGCCTCCTGCTGAGCAATGAAACAACGGGAGAAATGGCATGGCTCGCACCTTCTCCGCAGCAACTTCGCGTACGGCTAGCAGAAATGGATGTGAAGCTCTTCATGCACTATGTTCTCCCTCTTGCATACCGATCACTACATGAGATACACCCCGAATGGGATGAAGGAGCAATCTTTAATGCACACCTTGCCAATCACCTTCGTAGAAGAGCCGCAACGCGAGCAGGAAATTCTGGATCAAGTCTTTGAAATTGATATATACTACTAGCACAATGTTCTTAACCTATGCTAGGAGGTACCTTTATGGCTTATCAAATGACTGTTACTCTGAGCGATCAGGAATATGCTGCACTCACAGCGAAAGCAGCCAAAAGCGGAAAGCAGCCTGAAACACTCCTGCACGAAATCATGACGAGTCAGCTTCAGCCTTCCTCGACAACACAGACAACACAACGCCCAATGACAGGACGCGAGTTCATGGAGCAGCAATACCGCGAAGGAAAAATTCTCAATCTTCCTACACGACACGGATTAACCCATGAGCAACAGGTCGAGCTTGAACGATTGGGTCGCCTTTTTTCCGACAGCAAACCGCTCTCAGACATTGTCATTGAGGATCGAGGTCCATACTAATGGGAACATACTTTTTGGACACCTCGGCCATTGTCAAAAGATATATTCTTGAGCAAGGACACTCGTTGCTTTTCGACCTGTGTGATCCGAAGCAAAATCACGACCTTTACATCTCACAGGCTGCACTCGTAGAAGTTGTGGCGGCTTTATGCCGCAGAACACATGACAAGAGTATTACAACTGATGAGCGCAATGCACTTATTAACTTGTTTAGAGAACACGCACACGATGCCTATGGTATGCGATTCGTTACCACCGAAATGTATACTGCCGCAGGCGATTTATGCCGTTCACATCGACTACGCGCCTACGATGCGGTACAACTAGCATGCGCACTCGACTTACGCAACGAGACCGCAACAAAGCAAGCACTCCATCCCATCTTTGTATGTGCTGATACCAACCTCTTGAACATAGCCATCGCTGAGGGATTGAGCATTGAAAACCCCAACAATTATTCATAAATGCTCCTTGTCGCAGATCGACAAGAAAACGAGTGAAGGCAACAAATGATACGCCTAGTGCCGATGACCGAAACCGAATTTCAGACATACCTTGATTTCGCGGTTGCTGACTATGCCCAAGAGCATGTCAAAGCCGGTCGCTGGAGTCCCGATGAGGCCCTACAAGAAGCAAAGCAACAATACCAGCAACTCCTACCAGATGGCTTACACACAAAAGATCAGTATCTCTTTTCCATAGAAGCAGAAGAGCCTTCTATCAACGTTGGCATGCTATGGTTTGCAGTGAGTACACGAGCAAAGCAGCCATCAGCATTTGTCTACGATGTGTTGATTTATGAGCAGTTCCGTTGCCGCGGCTATGGAGAGTTGGCATTCAAAGCATTGGAAGAAAAAGTGGGCGAACTAGGGATACAGACGATTTCGCTACACGTCTTTGGTCATAACCACGCGGCTAGAGCCATGTATGAGAAACTTGGCTATACCACCACAAATGTCATGATGTCGAAGACTATCAGTTAAACAGAAGAAACGGAGTATTACTACTTATGACCGATGAAGAAATGCAGGTTTTTCTCTCGAAATCCAATCATGCCATTGTTGGAGTCAATCGCGCCGAAGGAGGGCCGCAGTTGACGACTGTCTGGTATGCATGGGACGGCAAGGCATTTTACTTCTCCACGACGAAAGATCGGGCTAAATATACAAACATTAAACGTGACCCTTCGATATCACTCATTGTGGATGACTTTGCAGCTCACAAGTATATTGCCGCATACGGAAAAGCTGAGATCATTGAACAGAACATTGGTGATCTCACCCGCCAGATTGTTCAGAAGTATGTGCCAGCAGACAAAGTCGAACAGTCGGTGACAGCAATAAGTAACGACCCCAGCCGTGTCATCGTCGTGTTACATCCAGACAAAATTGTTGCCAACTAATTTCCCTTTCCAAGGATGGACACAACGATGCCTCACCATATACAAACGCCAGGAGTGGGAAAAGCCCACATCATTAGGAAGAGGGTGCAGCAACAAAAAAAGTTGGACGCGATATATCGCGTCCAACTTTTTTTGTTGCTGCACCCTCTTCCTCTAGAGAACTATTTCAGACCGTAGGCAAACATCTGGCCCGTGTTGTCAACAACATACACATGTCCATTGACAATCAAGGGGCTTTGCCAGTGCAGTGCTCCAACAGTGCCACCAGCAGAGGCTTGCGTGCTACTCCATAGAGTGGCACCCGTTGTGGGGGCTATCGCTCGTAGCACGCCATTTCCTTGCACAAACAGCACGTTGTTTGCGATAAAAGGCGAGCTACCACTATTGCCATTATTGTACATCAATTGTAACGAGCTATGCCCTTGAGCGTTGGTCACGATTTCAAACGCCGACAAACCACAATCATTGGCGACAAACACCCATGTCTGATTATGATTGTTCGGGTCATTCCAGGCCGTCATCTGCGTATCAATATCGCACCCTTGTGGGAGAGCTATGCTTTGCAACTCACCACCAACATGGTTGGGGCCAGGTTGAGCAGTATTGCCCAGGTTCTTACGGTTGAGCAGCCGTAATGTGTTATCTTTTCCACCTTGCACCACCATATATGGCGTTGTACTGTTGGCCTGGAAAGGGATAATCGTTGGTGCATCACTGCCCAGGTCCTGGTCGTTTACCGCCAGAGTGGCATAGTTGCTCGGTGTATAACTATCTACCAAGCGTGTGAGATCGGCGCTCAACTTGAGCACGCTATCGCCGTAATTATGCCCGCCAGTGTTCGCATTATAAGGGCCATTACCAGAAGTAATGTAGACGTAGCCATCTTGAGGGTCAATCACGACACCAGCTCTGGCCCATACGCCTGCCTGAATATCAGAGCAATAATTTGCGCTACCCGGAGTATTATTGAGCAATTGCCGAATATTCGCACAGAGCACATTAAACACAGTCTTTGCACCTGACGCGAGATTGACGGCTACAACATGCCCATTATAATGACCAAAATCTCCGTTATACCCACTGATCGTGACATATAAGTAGCCATTACCAATGTTCAACGAAGATGATCCCTTCTCAAAGAGAGAAATGAGAGTCATCGTTGCAGGCCAAACACCATCAACTGTCTCCGCGCCGGACCCAACAGCATAACGGTGTACCTTACCATCGACCCCGTAGCTATAGACAAATTGCTGGTTTGGATCGATAGCGGGTGAACTCGTCGTAATCTGATAGCTCTGCAAGCCAGCCACGCTAGTGCTCCTCGTCCAAACGATCTGACCAGTAGCACTATCGACAGCCACAATACTCCCCGTTTTCGTCGTCACAAACAGGAGGTCCTTGACACCTGCAGCAGTGCTCACCTGAGACAATTCGACAGGAGAACTATCAGCTACAGCCGGTAGCGTGCTTTGCCAGATACGCCCCAGACGACCAACCGTCTGTGTAGAAATAGCAGTTTCACTCGTATTCACAGCATTACGTTGTCCACCACCATTAAAAGCGGGCCACATTGTAACAGACGCCGCACGTTGGGAAACCGCTTTACTCAAAAGCGGTGCAGAAGGAAGAGAAGCAGTCACCTGCGTTTGGCAGGCAGTACAGAGTAGAGCMAAGAGGATAGAGATGAGAAAGCCGGCCTTCGCGGAGGCAAAAGATCGCGTTGGATGGCACATGATTCCCTCCATAAGATTGTTTTTTACATATAGCAATGTTTTTGCCAGGGATAAGAGGATACGCGTTTTGGGTGAGACAATGCCTATTAGAATCGAAGTATAATTCTCCCCATCATATACTACGGTCTTGATGCCAAAGAGTATACAATTTTTGGTATTTCCAGAAGAAATACCTAGAAATATTTCCAGAGGCCATGTATCTCAAATAGGAAAGTCTATGGTGCCCTATTGGTACCAAGGCGAAAAATTCTCAATGCCCGTTCTATCGCATCACTTGTCAACACGGCGGCATGCTCCATGGCATAGTTGAGCGTCATAGGCCCTGATGGAAGCACTGCTATAGCGTCTACTCCAAGATCGTAGACTCGTTGGTAGTTGTAACCCACGCTACCAGCGAGTGCGAGCACTGGCAGGCCATAGCGTTTCGCCATACTCGCGACAGCGCCGACACTCTTGCCATAGGCAGTCTGCTCATCAATTTGTCCTTCAGCTGTGATCACTAGGTCTGCACTTCGCATCCGCTCTTCAAGTTGTACTGTTTCTAACACCAATAATGCTCCGGGACGTAAAGTGGCATGAAGAAAGGCTAATAAGCCTGCTCCCATGCCACCAGCAGCCCCGGCGCCGGGCACATCTTTGACTGCATAGCCAAGGTCTCGCTCAATGATCTGTGCATAATGGGCCAGAGCCATATCGAGTTGCACAACCATCTCAGGGGTAGCACCTTTTTGTGGACCATAGATAGCAGATGCCCCGCTAGGACCACATAAGGGATTCGTTACATCACAAGCGACCTCAATAGTACAATTTCGCAGGCGTGGGTCCATATGGTTGAGCGAGATATGCGAGAGCGTTGCTAACGCACTTCCTCCACGAGCAACCTCCGTCCCATCATGTGCCAACAGCGAAATCCCTAGCGCCTGGAGCATACCAGCGCCGCCATCATTCGTCGCGCTTCCTCCAATGCCAAGTATGAAATGGCGACATCCGTGCTCTAGTGCCGTAAGCATCAATTCTCCCACGCCATACGTTGTCGTGATACGCGGGTCGCGCTGACCCTCTGGAACGAGTGGTAAACCGGCACACGCTGCCATCTCAATCACTGCAGTTTGTCCATCTCCCAGCAATCCAAAGAACGCAGGAACAGGTTCCCCTAAAGGACCTGTTACGGTCTGCTCTACGATCTGTCCTGCCGTAGCATCAACCAAAGCCTGAACCGTGCCTTCTCCCCCATCAGCAATAGGAACAATATCAATAGTAGCCTCCGGGTAGACAACCTGTATGCCCTGTGCAATGGCTTGCCCAGCCTCAGCAGCCGTAAGGCTCCCTTTCAGCGACTGCGGAGCAACGAGAATATGCATGGATGCTTTCCTTTCACGGTAGGGGCAGCAATTCATAGCGCCCCGCAAGGACGAGCGTAGCAATGTC
>JRHI01000661.1_pt1 | contig 35201 bp, 26 predicted proteins | sample 215371 | NCBI WGS metagenome assembly JRHI01 (sample SAMN02929681, study PRJNA255918) | sediment metagenome | biome: cave system; feature: Ice Cave; material: Sediment; isolation source: sediment from deep within a dark volcanic ice cave with no known source of... ...
AGGGCATTTTCAACTTCACCGGCGATGGCGGCCTCGCCTATGGCAAGAACCATGGCCCCTCCGTGGTGAACACCAACACCGGGCTCATCGAAAAGACCGGCGGCACCGCGACTTCCTCCATCGGTGTTTTCTTGAACAACCTCGGAGTTGTGCAAGCCGGGTCGGGCGCATTGTACATTGTCGGCGCCACGCAGGTTTCCGGTAACACACTCACCGGCGGCACGTGGAACGCGATCAACGGAGCGACGCTGAACATCCCCGGCGCGAGCATCACGACCAATCAGGGCAACATCACCCTAAGTGGAACCGCCGCGAGCTTCGCGGCGATCAACGGCCTCAGCTCGAACGCAGGTAGCTTCAGCATCCTGGATGGTCGTTCCTTCACAACCGGCGGCGATTTCAGCAATAGCGCCAGTCTAACCATTGGCGCGGGCAGCATCCTCACCGTGAACGGCAACTACGCGCAGGCGGCAACTGGCACGCTGGCCACCCAGATTGGCGGCAGCCCCGCTAGCGGGCAGTTCGGGCGAACCACGGCGTCAGGTCAAGCTGCGCTCGACGGCACGTTCCAGGTTGCCCTGACGAACAGGTTTGCGCCCCTGGCCGGCGATCAGTTCCAGGTGATGAGCTTTGCCAGTCGCAGAGGCAACTTTGCGACACTCACGGGCTTGTATGCCGGGCGCCTGCAGCTGTTCGAGGTCGTACCAGGCGAAACCGGCGTGCTCGTCAACAGCCTCATCGACGCCGCCGACCTGGCGGTGCAAAGTGTCACGGTCCCGGCCAGTGCTGTCCCCGGCCAACTGGCCACCATAAGCTGGACCGTACACAACAACTCGACGACCGCGACGCTTGCCAGTACCTGGGTGGACTCCGTTTACCTCTCGCTCAGCGATACTTTCAACACGTCCGCCCGGCTGATCAAGCGCGTCCAGCACAAGGGGCTAGTCGCAGGAAACTCCACCTACACCGAGACGCTGACCGCTCCCTTGCCCGGCGTCGTGTCCGGCAACTACCACGTCATCGTCATCAGCGACAGCGCAGGGTTCGTGCCCGACGTCAACCGGGCGAACAACACGCTGGCCTCGACCAGCCTTATCAGCATGAGCATGGCGGCCTTGACGCCGGGTACGCCGTTCTCCGGCACCATCGACAACGGACAGGACGAGTATTTCCGCGTCGATCTGCCGGCCGGTCCCGTGGTGCGCATAACCACTGATTTCGCTGCCGCGGGCGGAGGAGCATTGTTCGTGCGCTTCCAGGACGTGCCCGACCAGGCGACCTACGACCAGCTCGCCTTCAATCCCACCCAGGCCAACCAGCAACTGGTCCTCAACGGCACGCAGGCCGGCACTTATTACCTCCTCGTTCACGGCCGCGAGGGCTCGACCGGCGGCAAGCCGTTTACCATCACTGTCCAACTCGTGCCGTTCCAGGTTCTCGCCGTCAGTCCCAATCACGGCGGCAATTCCGGCCAGGCCACGCTGACCGTCCAGGGTTCGCAACTGTCGCCCAACACTGTCGTCAGCCTGGTCGCCGCGGACGGCAGCCGTCGCACCGCCACGAAGGTGCTGTTCAAGGACAATACCACCCTCTTCGCCACGTTCGACCTGACGGGCCTGACGCCGGGTACGTACGGCCTTCGGATCGATGACAGCGGCCAAACCGCCACCGACGCCGGAGCATTCACCGTCACGAATAGTGCGCCGGGCCAGGTCCAGTTTACCCTGAGTGTCAGCGCCTACACGAATAACAACTCTCCGGGCACGGCGACCATCGACTATTTCAACAGCGGCGGCACAGACGCTCCCGCGCCGCTCATGATCCTGTCTTCCGATAACGCCAGTTTCCTGCTCCCGGGAGCGACCAGCTACGTTCCGGACAGCGTCGAATTGCTGGGCATCAACCAAAGCGGGCCCGCCGGCATCCTGCCGCCAGGGTATCACGGCTCGATTACGCTGAGCTTCCTGCCCAACACCCGCGCGGCCCATTTAGTGAGCAACTTCACCCTCTCGACCATTCCCTCCGCCGACACTTCCTTCGCCTGGAGCAGCGTCAAGTCGGCCTTGCAGCCGTCCAGCGTCCCCGCCGATGCCTGGGACGCGATCTACCAGAACTTCACCGCCCAGGTCGGCACCACGCTCGGCCAGTACCAGCAGGTCCTCGACAACGACGCCACCTACCTGAGCCAGCTCGGCGAGTACACGGTTGACGTCAGCCGGTTCCTGAGCTTCGAGCTACAAAAGGCCGACGACTTCGGCGCCATCAGCCAGCGCTATACGCTCGGGGCATTCGGGCGCGGCCGGCCCGACCCGACGAACATCAAGGCCGTCACCGACTCGGCCGGCAACGTCACGATCCAGTCATCGGGCCGTGTTCGCTCGTTCTTCATCCAGCCGGGCGGCAGCTACCAGGGCGTTCCGGGCGACGTCGCCACGTTGACCCTGCAAAACGGCGTGTATCAGGTGCGGGAAACCGATGGAACGGTCACCGCCTTCAACGCCGACGGCACGCTGAACTACACCCAGGACACCAACGGAAACAAGATCACGGCCAACTACACCAGCGGCCGGCTGACCAGTTTCGTGGACTCGACCGGCGACACGGTCACCTTCAGCTACAACGCCCAGGGCCGCATCAGCCAGGTCACGGACCCAGTGGGCCGCATCACCACCTACACCTACGACGCCTCGGGCGAGCACCTCCTGAGCGTCGCGGACGCCACGGGGACGACCAGCTACACCTACGTCATCGGCCAGGGCGCGCCAAGCGAACACGCCTTGCAGTCGATCGCGGGTCCCGATGGCACGCACCTGTCGTTCCAGTACGATCCGCAGGGGCGGTTGATCGGACAGAGCCGCGACGGCGGCGCCGAGACGGTCACCTATTCCTACGACAGCGAAGGCGGAGTCACCGCCAGCGACGCGGCCGGCGGCAAGTCCACGTATTTCCTCAACGAGTTCGAGCAGGTGGGGAAGTCCGAAGATCCCTTCGGCCACTTCACCGTATTCACCTATGACGCCAACCACAACCTGACGCAGGAAACCGGGCCAGATGGCATCACAACCACCATCACGACCGATGCCCGCGGCAACCCGACCCGCGCGGTCGATCCGCTTGGCCACCGCCTCAGCGCGACCCACGACCCGACGCTCAACCGCCTCCAGAGCCTGACCGATCCCCGCGGGAACACGACGAAGTACAACCACGACAACAAGGGCAACCTGCTGGCGATCACCTATCCCGACAGCAGCAAGGAGCAGTTCACCTACGATCCGCTGGGTAACCTGACCGAATCCGTGGACGCCCGCGGCATCCCCATCAAGTACACCTACGACCCGCACAACCTGTTGACCGAGGAGGACTTCGCCGACGGCTCCAAGATCACGTTTACCTATGATGCTCACCGCAACCTGATCTCGGCCACGAAAACTGGCGGCACCACGGCGTTCGCCTACGACTCGGCCGACCGGCTCACCAGGGTGACGTACCCCAACGGCCTGTTCCTGACGTTCACCTACGACGCGGGCGGGCGCCGGACGCAGATGGTCGATCAGAGCGGATTCACGGTCAAGTACCAGTACGACGCCGCCGGCCGGCTGGCGGGCCTGACCGACGGCAGCGGCAACCGGATCGTCCAGTACACCTACGACGCCGCCGGCCGGCTGTCGCGCAAGGACATGGGCAACGGTACGTACACGACCTATGCGTATGACGCGGCCGGACAGTTGAAGAGCATCGTCAACAACGCCCCCGACAACTCCGTGATCTCGCGCTTCGACTACGTGTACGACGACCTGGGCCGCCCGATCAGCGTGACAACGCTCCAGGGCAAGACAACCTACGGCTACGACGCGACGGGACAGCTCACCTCGGTCAGCCTGCCCGGCGGCCGCGTCATCACCTACCAGTACGACGCCGCAGGCAACCGCGTCGCCGTCACCGATAGCGGCGTGACGACGACCTACACGACGAACAACATGAACCAGTACACCACTGTCGGTGCGGTGACGTACAAGTACGACGCCGCGGGCAACATGGTCGCCAAAACCGACAACACCGGGACGACGAACTACACCTACAACGACCTGGGCCAGCTGGTCAGCGTCGTTTCACCCGCGGGAACGTGGAGCTACCAGTACGATGCAGTCGGCAATCGCATCGCCGTGACGCAGAACGGTCAGAAGACGCAATACCTGATCGACCCGACCGGGCTGGGCGATGTCGTCGGCGAATACGACGGAAGCGGGAACCTTGCCGCGCACTACACGCAGGGGTTGGGCCTCACGAGCCGCGTGGATGCGACGGGAGCGGCCGCGTACTACAACTTCGATGTGACGGGCAACACCACGGAGTTGACGGGAATGAGCGGCAGCGTCCTGAACAGCTATAGCTACCTGCCGTTCGGTGAGATATTGAGCGCGACCGGGACGACGCCGAACCCGTTCCTGTATGTCGGACAGTTCGGGGTGATGAGCGATGGAAGCGGCCAGGACTTCATGCGCAATCGGTGGTACGACGTATTATCGGGCCACTTCACTCGGCCTGATCCGATTGGGGTGGCAGGTGGCGATTCCAACCTCTACCGCTATGTGAGCAATAATCCGACGAGTGGGCTCGATCCTGCCGGGCTCCAGGTTTATACGTACCTTCAACCAGGGAACGGGCAGGCTGGTGAACTAACATTCGAGATCGACCCGTTTGAAGCGGCTCAGGAACAGCAGGTCCACAATTTGTTGGAGCCTCGGCCACCTGCTTCTTACCCAAGCGCGCAATTCGATCGGCTGCCTTCTCACCTGCCTTACGGCTGCACGACCAAGTACGACTTGTACTTCAACGAGGAGCACCAACTGGAGTTATTCGAGCGGGCGCCCGGGCCAACCCGCGGTCATTATCACGAGCTTGCGATTCCATTCGGATCGGACTTCTACTTTCCGGTCAATCCAAAACAAGAATACTCGGTCCTTGATTACCCCGTCTCTGGGACCAAGGTCCGACGTGTCATTCATGCTCGCCCGGGTCAAGCTTTCATCGGCTCTCCCTGCGACGGTGTCAAGATTGTGTATGACGAACCTGTGTCCCCCGAGAAGCTTGACTACACTCGGCTCCTCCACGAGATGAACAAGCTCTTGTTCCCGGCCGCATACCGCCCCTCAATGCACCTTCAGAACGGCGACCCCAACAACCTCACCGGCCCCGCAGGCTTCGGCCCCGGCGGCTACATCACGCCGGCGCCGACGCTGCCCTACGCCATCGCCTTCCAGAACGAGCCCACCGCCGACATCCCGGTGCAGCAGGTCGTCGTCACCGAGCAACTCGATCCGAACCTCGACTGGACCACGTTCCAGGTCGGCGACTTCACCATCAGCGGCACGACCTATCACGTGCCGGCCAACACCGGCTCCTACAGCACGCGCCTCGACCTCCGGGATGGAACTCCGGGGGTTAACACCCCCGGCTCGCCGGATTTGTTCCTCGACGTGACGGCCGGGATCAACCTCACCACCGGCGTCGTTACGTGGACGTTTACCTCCATCGATCCGAAGACCGGCGATTTGCCCGCGAACATCTTCACCGGCTTCCTGCCGCCGGACAAGACCGCGCCGCAGGGCGAGGCGTCTGTCAACTACACCGTCCGTCCCAAAGCCAACGACCCGAGCGGCGCCGCGATCAACGCCCAGGCCAGCATCGTCTTCGACACCAACGCCGCCCTCGCCACGCCGCAGGTCCTCAACACCATCGACGCCGGCCCGCCCAGCAGCAGCGTCAACCCGCTGCCGGCCGTCATCAACGCGCCGACCTTCGCTGTCTCCTGGTCCGGCGCCGACGACCAGGGCGGCTCCGGCATCGCCACCTACGACGTCTATGCCTCGGTCGATGGCGGCGCCTTCACGCCCTGGCTGAGCGGCACTCCGCAGACCTCCGCCACCTACAGCGGCACCTTCGGCCATCACTATTCTTTCTACAGCGTCGCCACCGACAACGTCGGCCACCGCCAGGCCGCGCTCGCTGCCGCCCAGGGCACCACGCTGCTGCCGCCTCCGATCCCGTTGCCGATGCCGGTCGAGGACGGACCGCGCTGGTCACCATCACCCGCGGCAAGGTCAAGCACCGCGGCAGCCGGTCCCTGCAAACCATCTCGCTGCGCAACGTCAGCGGCAGTTCCCTGTCGGGACCCTTTTCGCTCGTGCTCGATAACCTCAACCGCAAGATCAAGCTGCTGGCGCGAACCGGCGCCACCGCGGCACACGCCCCATTGAAGAGCCCTTATCTCGACATGACTCTGCCGGCTGGAACGCTGTTCGCTCCCGGCCAAACGTTGAGTGCCGTACTGGTGTTCCGCATCCCGCCGGGCGCTGCCTTGAAGTACCGCCTGCGCATCCTGGCCGGAACGGGCGCCCGCTAGGCGCCCGCCACGGTCGTCTTGGGGGTCGAGTGGGACCGGCGYCCCCGCCGGTCTTGTGGTTCCCGACCGGCGGGACGCCGGTCCCACCTCGCAGATCAGCCGGTCCCACCCCGACCGCTAGCCGCAAGCGGCCGGACGTGGTTGACGCTCGCCGCCCGTTTTTGCTACCGTGAGGGGACGATTCGTTCCTCACGATGCGAAAGGGTGCCCAGTGGCGCGCATCATCTTTGCCTTCAATGGCGACCTGGAGTCGCGGCTGGCCCTCCATTGGTTGGTGCAGGAGCGCGGCCACGAGGTCATCGCCCTGTCGATCGACCTCGGACAAGAAAGCTACCTCGAACCTCTCGGCGAATTGGCCCTCGAACTCGGCGCCGTGTCGGCACAGGTGCTCGACCGCCGCGGCGCCTTCCTGCGCGAGTTCGCCTTGCCGGCTCTGCAGGCCGGTGCCATCTACCAATCCAGCTGCTTCCTTGGGTCCGCGCTGGGCCGTTACGTCGTCGCCCAGGAACTGGTGCGCGCGGCCCACGAGGAAGGCTGCACGACCGTCGCCCACAGTGCCGCCAGCCAGGGGAACGATCAGGTGCGCATGGAAACGGCCATCGCCGCCCAGGACCCACGCCTCGAAGTGCTGGCCCCGGTACGGCAATGGTCCCTGCACAAGCTCGCCGACCGGCTGAGTTACGCCCGCCGCTGGAGCGTGCCCATCGAGCAGCCGCCCGGCCGACCCATCACCATCGACCGCAATCTCTGGGGCGCCAGCATTTATGTCCACGACCTCGCCGACGCCTGGGAGGAAGCACCGGCCGACGTCTACACGATGACCCGCCGCGCCGAGGAGGCGCCCGACCAGCCGACCCTCGTCACGCTTGGCTTCGACAGCGGCCTGCCGAACCGGCTCGATGGCCAGGCGCTCGAGCCGCTGCCCCTGGTGCGCGAACTGAACCGCCTCGGCGGCGCGCACGGCATCGGCCGCAGCGACGTCGTCGAGGACCGCCTCTTCGGCATCAAGAGCCGGGAATTCTACGAGACGCCCGCGCCGACCCTGTTGCAGATCGCCCACCGCGATCTGGAATGCCTCGTCCAGAGTCGAGAGCTGATCCAGCTGAAGGAATCGCTCAGCCGGCGCTATGCCGAACTGGTCTACATGGGCCTGTGGTTCCACGACCTGCGCCGGGCCTTGCAAGTCTTCTTCGAGCAGACGCAGCGCTACGTCACGGGAGAGGTCCGGATGAAGTTGTACAAGGGCGGCGGCAGCGTCCTCGGGCGGCGCAGTCCGCACAGCGTTTACGATGCCCAGCTGGCGAGCCAGGCTAACCTGGAATGGTTCGACAGCCAGTGGGCCCAGGGTTTTACCTCGCTCTGGACCCTCCCCTCCCGACTGGCCGCTCGCCGCCAGCCGCACGAGCCGGCTTCCAGCGGCTGGGCCGCCCCCTGAGCACTTCACAGCACCGAATTGGCCCAACTCGGCAAACTGGGGAAACCGGGAGAACAGAAGCGCTCTTTACAAGGCGGAAGACCCCCGCCAAGATGAGCAATGAGAGTGTGGACGTGGATCGTTCCCGTTGAGGAACGATGGGATGAAAGTGCGAGGCGGTGACGGATCGGCCGCATGGCTCGGCTGGTGACAGTTCGGCAGAGAAAGCACCGCCCTACCTGGTTCGTGATAGGAACGATTCGCTATGAGCATTGAGCGCATTCCCATGACGCGGGAAGGCTATGAAAAGCGCAAGGGGCAGCTCGATCACATGCAGAACGTGCAAATGATCGAGGTCACCAAGCGCATCGCGACCGCCCGGGAGATGGGCGACCTCAGCGAGAACGCGGAGTACCATGCCGCACGGGAAGATCAGGGCATGTTGCAGGCGCGGATCGATCGCCTCAAGGACGAGCTCAGCAGGGCGTACCTCATCGATCCGAACACTCTGCCGGCGGACACCGTGGTCTTTGGCCGGCGCGTCCGCATCCTCGACCTGGACGTCAAGGAAGAGGAAATCTACGAACTGGTCGGTCCCGGCCAGGAAGATTACGACAACAACAAGATCCTCGTGAGCAGCCCCATCGGCCAGGGTCTGCTGGGCAAAAAGCTGGGTGACGTCGCCGAAATCAAGGTGCCGATGGGCACCCTGCGCTACAAGGTCCTGGAAATCATGGACACGGCCGCCGGCTAAGCCGGCCCCCTACAACTGTCAGCTCTTGTCCAACCGCCCGGCACACTTTTTGCAGATTTGGGGAGATTGTTGTTGACCGGTAGAGGGGGTGGTATAGGATTAATAGGTTAGGGACCAGGCAGTTCTAGCATTCTCCGAGATCCGTCATGGTCGACCCTCGCTTGAACAGCATACACCTGGATGCGCCGCGCCGGCAGGACTATCGGCGCGCGCGGGAAGCGCTGTTGAATGCGCGGGGCTTCCAGACCCTCGCCGCCGAGAAGGGAGACCTCTCCGGTCTGGCCCTGGCGGAACCGAACACCCTCATTCAGTTTCCCGAAAAGGGCGGTGCGCCCCCGGGTTGCAAGTTCTGGCTCGTGGACAAGGACTACGTCTATCCGCTCAAGGTCGGCCTCAACGTGGTCGGCCGGGCGCCGGAGAACGATGTGGTCCTGCAAGACGCTTACGTTTCACGCCGTCATTGCGCCATCCTCGTCCACGCCAGCAGCCATTGTGAACTGCACGACATGGCCTCGAAGAACGGCACCTATCTGAACGGTCAACGGATCGCCGGCCCCACCCGCCTCAACTCCGGCGACGAGATCCGCATGTGCGATCGGCAGCTCATCTTCCTCGCCAAGGATGGACCGCCCGATTCACCTCTTCATTCTCCCACTCTGGCCGTTTGAAAAGCAATCGGCCGTCAACTATTGGCAGCTGCGCAGAATCCGCGTTTGGCGCTTGCATCCGGCGCCATCCTGCTTATCCTGTGCTGGTACGGATTCCCGATCGCTGAGGGCTGAAAGCTGAAAGGGTGCGCACAATGAAGCTGTATCGCCTGCTGCTGGCGCTGGGACTGGTGGGGGTCCTGGTAGGAGTGGCCTACGTCGGTCAGAACGCGGAGCCGGCGGGCATGAAGATGACCGCGGCCGGGCAGAAGTTCCTCGCCGCGCTCGAGGACAACCAGAAGGCCAAGGCCACCTTCGATTTTGACGACCAGGAACGCACGAACTGGCACTTCATCCCGCTCGAAGCCGACAAGAAGCCGACCCGCAAGGGACTGCGCCTCGAGGAGATGAACGACGGGCAGAAGACGGCGGCGCTCGATCTGCTCCGCGCCGGCACCAGCGCGAGCGGCTACACCAAGGCCACGACCATCATGAGCCTGGAGCTGATCCTCAAGGAACTGGAGATGGGCACGGGGCCTGTGCGCAATCCCGGCTGGTACTTCTTTTCCGTCTTCGGCAAACCGTCGAATACCAGCAAATGGGGCTGGCGCGTCGAGGGGCATCACCTGTCGTTGAACTTCACGCTGGACAACGGCAAGGTCGTCAGCGCCACGCCGGCTTTCTTCGGCGCGAACCCGGCCATGGTCAAGCAGGGCGACCGCAAGGGACTGAAGACGCTGCCGGAAGCCGAGGACCTGGCCCGTGAGCTGTTCCAGTCGCTGGACAAGGAGCAGCATACGCTGGCCTGGCAGAAGCAGCAGTTCGGCGAACCGGAAGCCCGAAAGGTTGCTCCGAAGGTTGGCGAGCCGAAGGGACTGCCGGGCGCAAAGATGACCGAAAAGCAGCGTGACCTGCTCTGGCGGCTGATCGAGGGCTATGCCCACCGCCTGGCGGCAGATGTCTCCGAAGCGCAACTGCGCGCGGTGAAGGACGGCGGTCTCGACAAGGTTTACTTCGCCTACGCCGGCGGTACCGAGGACGGCCAGCCGCACACCTACCACGTGCAGGGACCGGCGTTCCTCATCGAGTTCCTGAACACGCAAAAGGACGGGGCGGGGAATCCGTCCAACCACATTCACAGTTCCTGGCGCAACCTGAAGGGTGACTTCGGTATCGCTGCAAAGTGATTCCGCGCACTCGAAGCGCGAGCGAGGGAGAGCCGTCCCCTCGCTCGCGCTTCCGTCTCGTTGCTGAAGAATCTGGCGTGCCCTCCTGAAAAATCCAGCGCGCTGCGGGAAATCACCGCAACGCCTGTCCGACGCCACTTCTCCAGAACCTCTGGCTTCACAACTACTTACACAAACTCAGCCGTTTTTCCTCGAAAAGGCACGATGATTGCTAAAAAAGAAGACATACTTAGCCGGCATTCGATGGAAGAGCATCGTACCACCGGCTAGCCTAGCCCGACCACGAACCGGGATCCGCCCTCCCGGTCGGCACTCGCGCCTCGCCCGGGGGGTGCCTGCACGGTCCGCGCAGCTAACGTTGCCGGCCGCGTCGCCCCATTTTCGGAACGGACCAGAGGTGTACCTGTCCCCAAGCAGGGAGCACCGGTGGAGGAGGCAAGGGGATGGCAGATCGCCCCGCGCGCCCGGCACCATCTCTTTGCCTCCTCCCTGGTTCTGTCAATTCGGACGCCATCAGTCGCCGCTCTTCTTCCGTGGTCTCCCAAAAACCTGGGTGTAATAATAGTCGCCCTTGTCGTTCCGCGCCAGACCGATGCCGATCTCCTCGTAATGGTCGCTGAGGATGTTGTCGCGGTGATGCTTGGAATCCATCCAGCCCTTGAAGATATCAGCAGGCACGTCGTCGTCGGCCGTGGCGATGTTCTCGCCCATCCAGGAATAGACGTAACCGGCCGCCTTGACGCGGTCGGCCGGCGTCTTGCCGTCGAGGATGTGGTTCATCTCGCCCTTTTTCGCCATGTTCGCCGAGTGGGCGCGGGCGACCTCGACCAGCACCGCGTTTGGCGTCAGCGCGGGCAGCTTTTCCTTGACGCGGGCCTGGTTCGTCAAGTCGAGAAGCCGCTGTTCGTCCTTCGACAGTTTGACTTTCGGCTGCTCCGGCTCGGCGCGGACGGCGGCCAGAGAGGCCAGGCACAGGAGAGCCACGGCGACGAGCCAGCGCGGTGGGGCAGACATGAAGCGACCTCCTCGCAAGGGCGATGATCGGCACGTGGGTTCGCTGCTGTTAATCTAGCTGAAAACTGGCAGCCAGGCTGGCGTTATCCCGGCTGCCACGCGCTCGACGTGGAAAAAGGCTTTACCCCACCCGCTCGCTGTCGCTATAGTAGTAGCACACGGAAGGTCCCGCACCCGGTTCCAGGATGGTTGCATGTTGTACAGTCTGCTGAGTCTGGCACTTTTCACGGCCGACCCCGCCGATAGCGCCCTGGCGTCCGTCGCCGCCGCCCTACCCTTCGCGCCGCTGCTGGTGGACCTGGAAAACGGGTTCCGCGTATGCTTCCGCCGGAGCCATCGCTCCCATCTGCCAAGACGCCGATCCCGCGAGGTCCTCGAGAGTGACGACGACTCGGATGAAGAGGGTTCGTCGTTGCCGCGCAAGCTGGGCAGCTCCCTCAGGCTGCTGTCTGGCGCGCTGTTGCCTTCCGGCTCCCTTTCCCTCTGTCCTTGCCGGGCCGGCCCGACTTTCCGGCCGGCCACCCCGGCCCTGATCTACCTCCTCTGCGCGCTGCGCCGTTGAGAGCGTTGCCCCACCCGTCCGCCGGCGCTGGGCCTGTTGCCCACGCCGCTGTTCCATTTGCGCTTCTCAACTTTGGACTGCCGCTCCCGGAATTGTGCGGCTGCGTCAAGAGGTATGATCCATGCTGGTACTGACTCGAAAACAGGGCGAAACTATCGTGATTGCGGACAACATCGTCGTGACGGTTCTCCATGTCGAAGGCAGCGCGGTGCGCCTGGGCATCGTCGCGCCGCCGGAGATCCACATTCTCCGCGGGGAGTTGCAGCAGCGGCCCGCGCTCAGCCCCGCGCCACGCCGGTCGCCGGTCGCGGCCGGTCCCTAAAAGACGCTCGTCAAGTCCGCACCCGTGGTTCCCGACTGGACCGTGGGGCAACGCCGGCAAGCCCGACGAGCTCCACGGTCCTTCCCGTTACCGAGACGGCGAAGGAGGCAAACCCGTGACCCGGAACGTCACCCTGATCGTAGAGACCGACGACATGGTTCATCGCGCCTTGCAGCTGCGTGCGGCGCGGGAAAACGCTGCCATCGCAGCGGTGGTCAACGACATCCTCCGCCTCGCCCTGGCGGGAGAGATCGACGAGGCGTCCGGCATGCCGCCGCTGGCCGACGCCATTCAGGCGCACCACGACCGCGAGCTACGCGAGGCGCGCCAGCCGCCATCCACGCAGACGGCCACGTGAAACCGCGCGACGTTCGCTCAATTCCAGCCCGCGACCTCGCCTCGCGCGCGGCGGAGCAGTTTCTCCACCGCCTCGGCGTCGCTGGCAGTGGGTACGGCCTCGAGGTAAGCGGCAAGATGGTCGATCGCCCGCCCCGGCTGGCCACCCTGGAGTAGGGTCGCTCCCAGGTCGCGGTGTTGTAGCCGGTCGGACGGGCTCAGTTGCCGCAGCCGTTCAATCACTCGCGCCCCACGCCGGAAATCGCCCTGGCTCAGGTACACCGCCTTCAGGTTGGTCAGCATGCGCTGCACGATCGACCCCAGCGCCGCCGCGCGCAGCCACTCGGGCGTCACCTGAAACGGCTGACCGATCACCTGTTCGACGAGACGTTCACAGTCCTCCGGCGCCAGCCGCCGGCCGCCGTGGAAGGGATCGAAGAGGACTGCGCGGCCGCCGTCCACCGCCTTGGCGACGAAGTGCCCCGGCAGAGCGACGCCCGCCACGTCGAGGCCGGCCCGGGTGCCGACGACCATCGCCACGGCCGACAGCAGGATGGGAATGCCGGTGCGGCGTTCGAGCACGTCGTTGAGGTAGCTATTGCGCGGCTCGTAGTAGTCTCGGGTATTGCCGCGGAAACCCATTTCGTGAAAAAGATACCGGCAGAGACCGGTCGTGCGCGCCTCCAGGTCGCCGCGGAGATAGGCGCGGGCCTCGTGGGCCATCCCCGCCAGTTCGCCGAGGTACGCCTCCACATCGAGGTCGGGGTACTCGTCGCGGGCCAGCAGCAAGGCCACCTCCGCGAGGTCGAGCGGCGCGGTAGGATCGGCAGCCAGCAGAGTGAGGGCATCGTCGAGATTCATAGTATTATTGTAGCGTCCTTGGTCCTTGGTCCTTCGCCATTTGTCCTCCATGAGGATGCCCGGGGATCAGGCAAAGGACGAGGGACGAAGGACGATTCCGCATGGATCTCACGGTGCAAAACGTCTACGGCTTGCTCCTCCGCAGCCGGTTGCTGCCGCTCGACGAGGCACGGACGCTCCACAACCGTTGGCAGAAGGAAGCCGGTAACGCGGGCGCCAACGCGGAGCACTTCCTGCGCTGGCTGGTGGCCCAGCACGCTCTTACCGACTATCAGGCGAACCTCCTCAGCCGCGGCCATGCCGACAGCTTCTTCCTCAACCAGTACAAGATCCTCGACCGCCTGGGCAATGGCCGCATGGCCGGCGTCTACAAGGCGACTCACGAACTCGGCCAGCGCGTGGCCATCAAGGTGCTGCCGCCGTCCAAGGCCAGGGACGCGCGGGTGCTGGCCCGCTTCCTGCGCGAGGCCAAACTGGCCATGCAATTGAAGCACCCCAACATCGTTCGCTCCTTCCAGCTCGGCAAGGCCGGCGAGCTGAATTACCTGGTCATGGAGTACCTCGAAGGAGAGACCCTCGACGAAGTGCTGCTGCGCCGCGGCAGGCTGCCGCCGGCCGAAGCCGTGCGACTCGTGTACCAGGCACTGCTCGGCTTGCAGCACATCCACGAGCAGGGAATGGTCCATCGTGACCTGAAGCCGTCGAACTTGATGCTGGTGGCCGGAGGGCAGGCGAGCGAAGGCCGTTCGGCCGACACGACGCAGGGTTGCACGATCAAGATCCTCGACATCGGCCTGGGCCGAACGCTGTTCGACGAGACGGCATCCGAGAAAGAATCGGACCCGAGCTTGACCACCGAGGGCGCCCTGCTCGGCACGCCGGACTACATGTCGCCGGAGCAGGCGCGCGATCCCCGCACGATCGACATTCGCTCCGACGTTTATGGCCTGGGCTGTGTCCTCTATCACACGTTGGCCGGCCAGCCGCCGTTCCCCGACACAAACATCATCGGCCAGATGATCCGGCATGCGCGGGAGACGGCACGGCCGCTGAAAGAGTTCAACGCGGCGGTGCCCGACGGTTTGCAGCAGATCGTCAACTGGATGATGGCCAAGGAGCCGGCCCAGCGTTATCCAACGCCGGAGCGCGCGGCCCAGGCGCTCCAGGTGTTCCTGGCCGCCGGCGTCGAGACGCAGTTACTGCTGGAAGCGGACCCGAACATGCGGTCGTACCTTTCCTGGGTAGAGACCGAGAACAGCAAGCTGGGCGTGACTCTGGTGCCGACCGGCAAGCCGCCCTCGGGGACGCTGCCGGCGGCCGCCGGCAAGACCAGCCCGGCGGCGCCGCCGGCCAAACCCGCGGAGGCCGCGCCAACTCCACTTGCGAAATCTGGTGGCAAGCGGCAGGCGAAGAAGCACAAACGGATACCGACCGCGGCGCCACATACCAGTCCGCCATCGGCCCAGCCCGCGGCGGCCCCGATAGTGGACGTCGAACTGGTGCCGCTGCCGCCGCCGTCTGCCAGCAAGCAGCGGCCGGCGAAGCAAGACCCCTGGCAGCTAACGCGACGCGACCTGCTGATGTTCGGCAGCGGCGTCGCCGGCACGCTGCTGGCAATCGGCATGGCCTGGCTGCTGGCCCACCTGTTCTCGCCACGGCGCGAGAGGTCGCTGCCGCCGCCAGACACGGAAAGTGACGATCGCTAAGCTCCTTGTGTAGCCGCGAAGCCCACGCTCCGCGGCCGGCTACACATGAAATCGTTCTTGTGACCACCATGCGCATTCGAGCACGCCATTACGCTACTGGAAAAGTCGTCGATGTCGTGTGCGAACACGCCGTCATCCGGGAAATCACCGCGCCGGGGACGGAAACGCCGGACCGGGAAGCCGGCTGGGTGGCACCGGCACTATTCGACCTGCAAATCAACGGCTGCGATGGCCACAGTTTCAATTCTGAGCGTCTCACGGTGGACAGCGTGCGTCACGTCGTCCGCACCTGCCGGCGCCACGGCATCGGCGGCCTGTGTCCAACGCTGGTGACGAACGCTTTCGCAGCGCTGGCGCACGGTATGGCCACGATTCGGCAAGCGTGTGCCGCCGATGGGGAGGTGGCTCGCGCCGTGCCGGCCATCCACCTGGAAGGACCGTATATCGCGGCGGAGGACGGACCGCGCGGCGCCCATCCGCGCGAACACGTCCGGCCGCCGAACTGGGACGAGTTCCGCCGCTTGCAGGATGCCGCCGGCGGACTGATCCGCCTGGTGACTCTGGCCCCGGAGCACGACGAGGCGCTGCCGTTCATCGAACGTCTGACGGCGGCCGGCGTCGTGGCGGCGCTGGGCCATACCGCCGCATCACCGGCGCGCATCCGCGACGCAATCCGCGCCGGCGCTCGCCTGAGTACGCACCTCGGCAACGGCTCGCACGCCCTGCTCCCACGGCACGAAAACTACCTGTGGGAGCAGCTGGCGGCGGATGAGTTGTGGGCGAGCATCATCTGTGACGGCCATCACCTGCCGCCCGCCGTGGTGCGCTGCATGGTGCGCGTGAAGACGCCGGCGCGGCTGATCCTGACGTGCGACGCGAGCAGCCTGGCGGGACTGCCGCCAGGGCGCCACGGCGAATGGGACCAGCAGTTCGAGGTGCAGCCCAGCGGCAAGATCGTGGTGCCGGGGACGACGTTCCTGGCGGGGTCGGGCGCGTTCACCGACGTCTGCGTCGGCAACGTGATGCGCTTTGCTGGGGTAAGCCTGCGCGACGCGGTGGACATGGCCGGGGCGCGGCCGCGCGAGCTGCTGCGCTTGCCGCCGCGCCGGCTGGAAGTAGGCCAACCAGCGGACTTCATGCTATTCGATTGGCAGGAGGACGGCGCGTTCTGCGTGACAGCGGGAGAATGACATGCGTCAACGAGAGACCATGAAAGACCGGACAGGAGACCGCATTCGAGACCCCTACGGCGGCGTATCGCGCGCTACGTCGAAGCGATCGAACGCCAGCGCCAGCAGCGGCACCAGGCCCGCCGCGAAGCTCGCCACCACGACGCTCGCCCCCAAATAGCCCGCCACTCGGTGGCCGGTCAGGAGCGCGATAATCGACCCCAGCAGCACCGCCACGACCGCCACGAGACCCAGCACCACTCCCTTCGCCAGCAGCAGCAGCATCTGCCGACCCATCAACTGGAAGTCGCCCGGCATCGTCACTGTCTGGCGCGTCGGAAACCACAGGAACAGCAGGTTGTCGATGCCCAGCGACAGGAAGTTCGCCGGCCACGCCAGGATGAGGGTCACCAGCAGCCATTCCTCAACGCCGCCGGACAACGCTTCGATGGCGGCGAGGGCGCCGAGCTGGATCAGGCTCAACAGCACCATCGGCGCCGCCAACTGGCCGACCGCCACCCGCCACGCGGCGATCGGCAACGCCTTGAGCACGTCCATCCGGTCCACGTCGCCGCGGAAATCGAACGTCAGCATCCCGGGCAGCGAGACGAACGACAGGCCCAGCAGCGCGCTGGCCAGGACCTTGCCCAGTTCCGTCTGCTGCCCGTGCTCGCCGGTGGCGAACACCGCCAGCGGCACAACCAACAGTGCGGCCCCCAGAATGGACAGGAAAATCGCCAGGCCGCGCAGGCTGCGCAGCGCCGTTGTCAGCTGCCGCCAGGCAATCGGTCCGACGCCGCCCCACCACGGCAGCGACGGCAGGCTGAAGCGCGGGGTGCCCTGTGCCGGCGACCAGGCGGCCGACGCCCCAGCACGGCGCAGCCGCTGCAAACGTGCATGGACGCGCTCGCTCGCCGCAACCGACGCTTCCAGATACTGCACGTCCAGAACGAACACGAGCAGCAGCATGAAGCCATCCACGCCCGCGGCGCGCAGCAGATAGTTCAGCAAACTGCCGGCGTCCTGGGCCGTGAAGGCCAGGACGAACCAGTTCAGCGGTGTCAGGACTGCCTGCACAATCCGCGATTGCTCGACGCGCTGGAGTATTTCCGGGGGAGTGAGCCGGCCCAGTTCCCGGCCCAACGGCAGCAGCGCCAGCAACACCAGGACAAGCAGAACACCCAGCACCACCTGGCGGCGCCGGCTGTGAGCGCGGGCGCCCAGCGTGGTCAGGACCAGGCCCACCACCATGCCGAACAGCGACAGGAACAGCAGCGTCAGGACCAACCCGAGGTACGCGGCCAGGGGCCAGGCGCCATAAGAGAGCAGGAAAGTCATCATGAACACGGCCGTCACCAGGCAGGCCAGGACCGAGGTCATGATCTTGTAGGCGAGCAGCTGCCGCCGGGTGAACGGGCCGGAGAAAAGAAAGTTCACCTCCGCCGGCGAGAAGGAAATGGCCCGTTCCCCCGAGGAAAACAGCAGCGTCAGCGCACAGTAGGCGAACAAGCCCAGGGAGCCGACGCGCCGCACGTGTTCCGGACCGCCGGCCCCCTCCATGCGGTTAAAGCCGAAGAAATACGTCAGGATGGGATTGACGAAGATGCAGCTGAAAAAGAAGAGGCCGACGATGAGCAGCAGCAGACCGCGCACGGTGTTGGCGTTGCGCACCAGGCGGCGCAGCCAGCCCTTGAGGCGAAACCAGAGCAGTAACCACAGGGCAGCATCCACACGGTCACCCCGGTCGACGTACAGCCGCGCCGCAGGGCGCAAACGGCCGCTCTCCGCGGCGCGGCTAAATGGTCTCCGTTACTCCGTCACTCTTCTCGGTCAACCGGAAGAACAACTCCTCAAGCGTCTCCTGGCGGCCATCGACGCTGACCTGGCGGCGCAGGTCCGCGAAAGAGCCGTGCAGCAACTGCCGGCCGCGATGAAGGACGAGGATCGTCGTACACAGGTCCTCGACCAGCGACAGCAAGTGCGAGCTGACGATGAGCGCTGCCCCGGCCGCGGCGTAGTGCTGGATGGATTCCTTCATCGTGCGGATACCGCGCGGATCGAGGCCGGTGAGCGGTTCGTCGAGGAGGACCGCACGCGGTTCGTGCAGGTAGCCGCAGCAAATCGCCACCTTTTGCCGCATGCCGCGCGACAATTCCGCAGCCAGGGCGTTGCGCTTTTCGGTCAGGTCGAACTGTACGAGCAGTGCCTCGGCCCGCGCCGTCCAACCCTTGAGCCGATAGGCGCTGGCGATGAAGCGGAAATGCTCCCAGATGGTCAGCTGGTCGAACAGTTTCGGATCGTCGGGAACGTAGGCGAGGGCCGACTTGGCGGCGACCGGCTTGCGGGCCAGGTCGTGACCCGCGATGGACAGGTGCCCGGCGGTCGGCGTCAGGATGCCGGCCAGGGCGCGCAGCGTCGTGGTCTTGCCGGCGCCGTTGGGTCCGACGAGGCCGAGGATCTCACCTGCGGCCACGCTGAACGTGATGCCCGCCACGGCCACGGTCTGGTCGTAATTCTTGTGGTAATCTTCGACGACGATGATCGACACCGGCAGCGCTCTCCTCATCCTCTCCGTGCAGCCGCGACGCGCCGCGGAGCGCGGGCTTCGCGCCCCGCGACGCGCCGCGGCTACACGGGATCTGGAACCTGCGCAAGTGCCTTCTCAACCGCCGCCGCCCCGACCAGCGGCGCCTGGCAGGTGAAGTTCTCGCAAATGTACGTCATGACCGCGCCGGCCGCCGTCTTGCCGGCGAGCAAAGGCACCAGCTCGTCCAGCGTCGCCGGGGCGAGCGGCGGCTTCAGCGCCACGACCTTGTTGGGCCGAAATCCGCGCTGGATAGCCCGCAGCACGCGCCGTGTCTCCGCGCTGGACGGTTCGCCGACCACGGCGAATTCCTGCACCGGACCGAGGTCGAAGTCGAGCGCGACGAGCCATTGTCCAGCCGCCATCGGATGCTCCGCCATCAGGGCGCGGAACAGCCGCAGCGTCGTTTCGGCCTTGCCGCGCAGGTCGTCCCTTCCCGTCAGCCGCGCCAGGCGCAGTAGCGCTGTCGCCGCCATCGCGTTGCCCGATGGCACCGCATTGTCTTCCGGATTCTTGTTGCGGACAATGAGCGTCTCGTGGTCGCGGCCGGTGTAGAAGAAGCCGCCCTCCGTCTCGTCCCAGAACTGCTCGAGCAGCACCCGCGTCAGCTCGAGCGCCGCCTCCAGCCAGCGCGGCTCGAACGTTGCATTGTACAGTGACACCAGGGCGTCAACGAGGAACGAGTAATCCTCGAGATAGCCGTTCAGCTTCGCGTCCGTCCCGGCGCTCCAGGTACGCAGCAGCCGGCCGTCGGCGGTGCGCATCTTCTGCAGGATGAAGTCCGCCGCGCGGGCGGCGACCGCGGCGTAAGCCGGATTGTCCAGCACCTGTGCCGCCTGAGCGAACGCCGCAATCATGAGGCCGTTCCACGCGGTCAGCACCTTCTCGTCGCGCGCGGGCCAGATACGCCGGCCACGGACCGCGAACAGCTTGCCGCGCGCCTCGTCCAATCGGCGGTGTAGCTCTTCCGCGGAAAGGCCGAGCAGGCGGACGTCCTGCTCGTCGCTGTGGACGCGGTGCAGGATGTTCTTGCCATCCTCCCAGTTGCCGTCCGGCATCACGTCGTAAACATAGTTGAAGGTGCTGAGCAGGTCCGGGCCAAGCACCGCCTCGATCTCCGCGGCCGTCCAGACATAGAACTTGCCCTCCTCGCCCTCGCTATCGGCGTCCTGCGTACTGTAAAACGGACCTTCCAGACTGGTCATCTCGCGCTGGACGTAAGCCAGCGTTTCCTCGACGACCCGGCGATAGAAAGGCGAGCCGGTGGCCTGGTGTGCTTCGAGGTAGATTGGGACGAGCAGGGCGTTGTCGTAGAGCATTTTCTCGAAGTGCGGCACCAGCCAGCGGGCGTCGGTGCTGTAGCGGTGAAAGCCGCCGCCGAGGTGGTCGTAAATGCCGCCCATGGCCATGCGGTCGAGCGTCAGGCGGACCATCTCCAGGGCGTGGTCGTCGCCGAATCGCTGCCAACAGCGGAGGAGCAGCCGCAGGTCCATCGAGTGCGGAAACTTGGGAGCCGAGCCGAAGCCGCCATGGGTCGAGTCAAAGACACACCCCAGCGCGGCCGGCACGTTGCGGAGCAGGTTCGGTCCCAGTTCGCCGGCACCCGTCCCGGCGCGGCCCGCCTCTCGCAGCTGTTCCGTCAGTTCCCCTGAGACCCGGTTGATCTCGTCGCGGCGCTGCTGCCAGGCGTCGATCAGGTGGTGCAGGACGCGCTGAAAACCGGGCTGACCGTGGCGATCGGTCGGTGGGAAGTAGGTGCCGCCGAAGAACGGTTTCAGGTCGGTCGTGAGAAAAACCGACATGGGCCAGCCGCCATGGCGGGTAAGGAGCTGTACGGCCGTCATGTAGATCTGATCGAGGTCCGGCCGTTCTTCACGATCGACCTTGATGCAGACGAAGTGGTCGTTGAGCAGGCGCGCGGTCTCGGGGTCCTCGAAGCTCTCGTGCTCCATGACGTGGCACCAGTGGCACGCCGAATAGCCGATGCTGAGGAAGATGGGTCGATCGAGTTCGCAGGCACGAGCAAGCGCCTCGGGGCCCCAGGGATACCAATCCACCGGGTTTCCTGCGTGCTGCCGGAGGTAGGGGCTGGTCTCGTGGCTGAGGTGGTTGCCATGCGGCGCGGCGGCGGTCATGACTGCCTCCGTGGGAGAATCGTCCGGTTGCCTTCCCTGTCATGGTAGGGAAAGACCGGACAAATCCCACGGGCAAGCCGCTTGCGGCCTGGTGGGCTGAACCGCCAGGCCGCAAGCGGCTTGCGTTCATTGCGGCGCTGCCTTGCCTTCGATGGTCAAGGTGACGGGCGTGTCCAGCATATCGGTCCTGATCTTGAGCTGCCGGTGGAAGTCGCCGGCCTTGCCCGGCTGACACTTGAAGAGCAGGGTGTGCTGTACCTGGGGCTGGTCCGATGGCAGCGGCGTCGCCACACTGATGCCGTCGCCGGCCCCTTCGACCGACAGGATGCGGAACGGCTTGCTGCCGCGCACCATCACCTTGCGCGCCGTCTCCTGACCGACCGTGACATCGGTCAGTCTGAGGGCGTCCGGCGACACGGTCAGCGCCGCCTGGACGGTGGCCTCGACGAGCACCGGCACGAGTGGGCTGGCCGGGTCATTCGTCTGCAGATAGATCTCCTGCTTGAGCACGCCGGCAGGGGCCTTGGGCAGCATGGTCACGCGCACCCGGTAGCCGACCTGGCCAGGCCTGCGATACATTTCTTCCAGGGTGACGTCGAACGGGGCGCTGTTGGCGTTGACGCCGCTAACGCGCCAGTCGAGGGCGCCGGCGTACTCGACCTCGATGGTCTGCGTCGGCTTGTCGCCGCGCGGCACGACGCCGAAGATGACCTGTCCCGGGTTGAAAACAATGTCGGCCCGGGCGTTGGCAGACACATGCAGCTCGGCCGTCGAGGTATATTCGGGACCGACGGTGACGTAGACGCGGATGTTCTTCGGCCCGGTGAAGCGCCGGCCATCCATCGTGACGTCGATGTAAGCGGTCTCGCGCGGCTTCAACTCCTTGGTGGACGGCGTCGCCGTGGTGCAGGAGCAGGAGGTGCGGACATCGATGAGCTGCAGGGGGACGGCGTAGATATTGGTGATAGGGAAGCGGTGGTAGAGCTGGGCGCCGCGCGGCACGCTGCCGAACTCGTGGACCGTGCCCTCTTTGAACATCTTTTCCGCCCAGCTCTGCGCCGGACACGCAGCCGCTCCCAGGGTGAGAACAACCAGGGCCAGCACTGCGTTCCTCATGGGAAACCTCCCCCTCTGGATCCGTTCCGACGGCTCCCGAAGAGCCGGTGTCGAATAGTATCGTGGAAGGCCAGAGGAGTGAAGGCAGGATTCTCTTTCGCCGGGCCGGAATCTGCCGGCGGGGCGACGAAGACCGTCAACCTGTGCATTCTGGAGAAACTAGCATGAGCGTGGACCTGACGAACTTGGCGAAGATGGCGTTACTCGGCGAACTGGAGCAATTGCGCGACGCCGTCCGCGAACTGGCGGAGCCGTTGTCGGAGCAGGACCTCTGGCGAAAGCCGGTCGAGCCGGGAAACTCGGTCGGACACCTGGTCCTGCACCTCGTCGGCAATCTGAATCATTTCGTCGGAGCGCAGCTTGGCGGCACCGGCTACGTCCGCGAACGGGAGCGCGAGTTCACCGAGACGCAGCCGCCATCGAAGATGGCGGTACTGGAGCGGTTGGACGAAACGGTGGCAATGGTGCGGCGCGTGGTCGAAGGGTTGAGTACCGAGCGCCTGACGGCGCCTCACCCCGAGAAGCGCTTCGGGCCGGTGTACGCCGCCCTGCTGCACCTGGTCGTTCATTTCGCCCTGCACCGAGGGCAGATGTCGTACATCGTGCGGTTGGTCGAGACTGGTCGGCGAAACTGAGGCTCCGCGGGCCATTCTTCAATTCTTGGCGGGTGTTGCGGCCGCCCACTTCTCTTTCATGAAGCGCAGCCCCTCCACGTACACTTCTTCGGCGCTCGGGAACAGGTCGCGCCAGACGCGCGTGGCGGCGGCCAGGGCCGGGAGCGCCCGGCCGAAGGCTTCGATCACCAGCCAGCCGTCGTAGTGGACCTGCCGCAGCGCTCGGAACGTCTCGTCCCAGTGGACGTGGCCCGTACCCGGTGTGCCGCGATCGTTCTCGCTGATGTGGACGTGGACGAAGCTGTCGGCAGCGCTGGCGATCGTCTGCGGGATGTTCTTCTCCTCGATGTTCGCGTGGAAGGTATCGTACATCATGCGGAAATGCGGATGGTTGACCTGCTTGACGAGGGCGCGGGCGTCGACGGCAGTGGTGAGGAAGTAGCACTCGAAGCGATTCAGATACTCGATGGCGAGCATGGGACCGGCCTTCTGCGCGTGCTCTGCCGCCTGGCGCAGCACGTCGGCGGCCCGTTTCTTCTCGTCGGCGGTCGGTCCGCTGCCGGAGAAGACGCCCAGCGGCGAGTGGTACGGGCCACACAGGAACTCGCCGCCGACGGTCGCCGTCATCTCGATGGCCCACTTGAGCCGTTCGACTGCCGCCGCGCGCACGGCGGCATCCGGGCTGAGGGGATTGGCTGCCTCGTTGACGAGGGTGACGGCGGTGCAGGCGAGGCCCTGGTTGCGCAGTTCCCGGGCGATGGCCTTGTAATGGGCGGCGTCGCCCTCGAAGATGGGCAGTTCGACGCCGTCGTAGCCCGCTTTCTTCAGCTTCGCCAGAATGGGAAAGTGTTCTTCGGTGACGTGCGAGGTCCACAGCAGCAGGTTCATGCCGGTTCGCATGGTACGTTGACTCCCGAGGTTGGTGGCATGCGATCTCACGGACGAATGAGCGGTATTGTGCGGTAGAAGTCGCGGCTTGGCAAGCGCCCCGCGGTAAAAACTGCCGCGTGCAAGGACGTCTACACGAAGGCGAACACCACGTTAAACGCTTTCGAGAGGGTCTGGTTCATGGAGCAAATCAACGCGCGCTCGATCTTTAGTCCGGCGGCAGGCTTCATCCTCCGTGGCGGCTTCGACTGGACGTGCAACCCGTATGTGGGATGCAGTTTCGCATGCAAATACTGTTATGCAATGTTTCTGCCGCAGAACCGCCGGCCGCGCGCGGAGTGGGGCCGGTGGTTCCAGGCGAAGGTCAATGCCGTCGAGGTGGCGCGACGGCAAGCGCCGAAAGTGGCCGGGCAGGCCATTTACGTGTCGAGCGTCACCGATCCGTACCTACCGGCCGAACGCAGCCTGGAGTTGACGCGCGGCATTCTTCAGGTGTTGCTGCCCCATCAGCCGCGGCTGCTGATCCAGACGCGCGGCCCGCTCGTGGTGCGGGATCTCGACCTGCTGCGGCAGTTTCGTTCGGTGCGCGTCAACGTGTCGATACCTACCGACAGCGAGACGGTACGGCAGGCGTTTGAGCCAAAGGCGCCGCCGCTGGAGCGGCGCTGGCAGGCGGCAGCGGACATCAGGAAGGCGGGGGTGCCGGTGGGGATTTGCGTGACGCCAATGCTGCCCTTGGAGGAATCGGCGGCGTTCGTGGAACGGCTGACGACGTTCGGACCAGACGTGCTGGTGACGCAGCACTTTCACGACAGCGGCGGCGGTTTCGGCGCGGATACGGGAGCGGAAGCTCGGCGACTGCTGGCGGAGAAACAATGGACCGAGGAAGATTACCGGCGGTGCGTGGAGCAGCTGCGCCGGCACTTGCAAGTCTACGAAGGGGAGGAAGGATTCTTTCCGCCAAATTCGGCGCAGGCCCTCCGTTACCGCTCAACACCGATGCCGGCCGGTGGCTGAAAGAATTCGCCAACGTGGCAGCGAAAGCCTGGTACGACGTCCTCGCCAGTCAGTTCGTCCTGTTCGCGCAGGATCGCACCGATGCCCGAGGCCCGATGCACTGCCATTGTGTGCCGCTGCGGGTTCACCACCCAAACCAGCCGGGCGCCCGTATCAAGATAGAGCTGAACCCTCGCATCCACCTGATAAGCCACATCGTTGGGAGACAAAACCTCGACCACGAGATCCGGTACGACCGGGCAGTGGCCCACGGTGCTGGCCTGTTCGAGAGACAGCCGATCCAGCCGGATGAACGACACGTCAGGCTTGCGCACCCTTTCGGGATCCTGAGGAAAGCACTGGTAACTGGTGCCTTCAGGAAAGACCCAGCCGAGTCGGTGCTGCCGACAAAAAGCGTAGAGAGCATTGAAGATGACGCCCGGAGAGCATTGAAGATGACGCCCGCGACATAACTGGACCAGATGCTCATGCTTCGCACCACTAACTGGCCATCTACCAGCTCGTAGCGGTCGCCATCCGGCATGGTCAAGAGGTCTTCCGGGGTGTATCGAGTCTTGTTGGCAACAGTGCTCATTCTGCAGGACCGGGGTAAGAGCCGTCAAATTGCCCGCCGGGCGTCGGCCGGGTTGCTCCCATGATAACCGCCAGCGGTAGCAGTGGCAGCAGCGCGGACCAGACGACTCGCCTGCGCTGCTGGTCGGTCGCTCAACCCTTGGCCACTTCGACCCACTTCCCGCTCTTCGCGGAGTCCAAAATCGCGTCGCACACGTACTGCGTCCGCAGCGCGTCGCGGAAGTCCGGTTGCGCCGGCTTGCCCGTGGCCAGTCCCTCCAGGAAGTCCGCCGCCTGATGGACGAAACTATGCTCGTAGCCGATCTGCAGGCCCGGCACCCACCACTTGCCCATGTACGGATGATCGCCGTCCGAAACGTGGATCGAGCGCCAACCGCGGACGATGCCCTGGTCGCGGTGGTCGAAGTATTGCAGACGATGAAGGTCGTGCAAGTCCCAGAAGATCGAGGCATGTTCGCCGTTGATCTCAAACGTGTACAGCGCCTTGTGGCCGCGGGCGTAGCGCGTGGACTCGAAGGTTGCCAGCGAGCCGTTGTCGAAACGGGCCATGACCGCGGCAGCGTCGTCGATGCCGACCTTCTCCACCTTGCCCGTCAGGTTGTGCTTGCGTTCCTTGACGAATGTCTCGGTCATGGCGCTCAGTGAGTCGATGCGGCCGTTGAGCCAAAGGGCCGTGTCGATGCAGTGGGCCAGCAGATCGCCGGTGACACCGCTGCCGGCCGCGGCCGCATCCAGCCGCCACAGCCCGGCGCCGCCCTGCGGCAATTCGGGATTGATCGTCCAGTCCTGGAGGAACTTGGCGCGGTAGTGGAAGATGCGGCCGAGCCGACCCTCGTCGATCAGCTGCTTGGCCAGGGTCACGGCCGGCACACGGCGGTAGTTGTACCAGACCATGTTCGGCACCTTCGCCTTCTCGACCGCCGCGACCATCTTCTGCCCTTCCGCGCCGTTCATCGACAGCGGCTTCTCACACAGGATCATCTTGCCGGCCGCAGCCGCCGCAACGGCGATCTCGGCATGTGTGTTGTTCGGCGTGCAGATGTCGATGACGTCGATGTCTTTGCGCTCGACCAGGCGGCGCCAGTCGGTCTCGACCGCTTCATAACCCCACTGCTCCGCGAAGGCTTTCGCCTTATCCGCGCTGCGGGCGCAGACCGCCTTGAGGACGGGGCGATAAGCGAGATCGAAGAAGTTATTGACCTTGCGGTAGGCATTGGAATGGGCGCGACCCATGAAGCCGTAGCCGATCATGCCGATGTTCAGTGGTTTTGTCATGGTTGTTTGCTCTCGATAGAGGATCAGGGATTGTTGGATTGGGCGGGTGTCACGGGCCTGGCAGTGAAATAATCGTACACGTCCTTCGCCATCCGGGCGCAGAGCACGTTGCCGGCGTTGTCCGGTTCCCAGCGCTTGTCTTCGTTCTCCGCACTGAGCACGCACACCGCCACGGGACCGCCGGGCGTGTAGAGGATGCCTGCGTCCGTGCGCGCATCGCTGACCGAGCCTGTCTTGTGGGCAACCACGGTCTTCGGCGGCAGCAGGTGCGGAAACTTGTCTTTGTCCTCGCACTTCTTCAGGTGCTCCAGCATCTCCCTGCACGCTTCGGGACTGACCAGTTCGCCGCGGTGCAGCTTTTCGAGCAGGCGGACCATCTCGCGGGCGGTCGTTGAGCCAAGGCCAAAACGCTTCGTCCGCTCGGGAAACACAGAGGTCGTGCTGCCACGGAAACTCTTCGCGTTGATCTTCGTGTTTGGGAAGCCCCACGCTTCCATGCGCTTTGCCGTCGCGCCGATGCCGATCTTATCGAGGACGAGGTTCGTGGCCGTGTTGTCGGAGAAAACGATCATCAGCCGCAGGGCATCGCGCAACGGAAACGCTGCGCCGGGACTGAAATGCTCGGTGAGGATGCCGCTGCCGGGAACCTTGTCCTCCTGGCGCAGGGTGACGGTGTCGGTCAGTTTGACCTTGCCCTCGGCGACCTGCTGGTAGACCTCGATCATGACCGGCAGCTTGATGAGGCTGGCGGTCGGCATCGGCTCATCGGCGTCGAGATAGTAACTCTCGCCGGTTGCGAGGTGCTTGACCGCGAAGGCGACCTTGCCCTTGTGGGCTTTGGCCAGTGGAGCGAGGCGGGCTTCGAGACCATTCGCGGACGGTTCCGTCCCGCACAGCAGTGCCAGTGTTAGCAAGCTCCACGCACTCATTGGCAGCCTCTCCTGTCGTTGAAAAATCAGCGCGATTTGCGCTGTCTCCGGCGGACACGGGCAAATAACTCCTTCAATGGCAGGCGGAAGCCAGGCAGGACCGCAGCGCCGTCCAGCGCTTGATCCTTGCCGATGCGTCGTCCCCTGGTTGGGGTTGTGTACACGGTGGCTGTCTGCGTCCGGGGTTGCACGAACCACACGAGGCGAACACCGGACTCAAAGTATTCGCGTAATTTGAGATCCATTTCTTACTTCGTGTTTTCCTCGCTCAGCACCTCGACGACCAGGTCGGGCACGACCGGAGCGATCGCCGCGTCGGGCAACTCACCGTCCGGCAGCCGCTCCCAGGAGACGAAGCAGACGTCCGGGATGCGGACCAGGCCGAGCCGCAACCGAAAGGGACCGTCGGCGCCGACCGTCACCCCAAGATCATTCTCCTCCAGATAATCCCAAAAGTAATGGCCGATCAGCCCGGCGAGGAGTCCCTCTCGCGTACCCATCACCTTCTCCACCAGGATGCCATCGACCAGTTCGCACAGCCGTTTCTCCGGCCCCTCCAGGGCGGCGATGACATCTTCCTCGGTGGCAGTCCCCGGCAGGGGATTCATCCAGACACGGTCCGGCGCCAGGTCGCCGAGTTGGTGCAGTAAGTCGGCCATCGTCGCGGGCATCCCAGGTCCTCCATGTGTTCCGCTAGGCGCCGCCGTGCAGCTGCCGCAGCCGGTCCAGGAAACGCTTGCTGTCCCTGGTCGAGTCCACGGCGTCGGGATACAGACCCAGGTCCACCACCCACCAGTCGTCGCCCACCCCTGCTTGCAGCAGTTCTGGAATAAGCTGGTCCCAGTTCAGCCGGCCCTTGCCGGGCGGCAGGTGCGCCGGCGTGCCGTCGGAGTCGGCCAGATGGACGTGGCCGATCTTACCGTGGAGTTGACGCAGCAGCGCCACTGCGCCGGCCTCGCCGCACAGGTGAGCGTTGCAGCTATCGAAGAGAACGCTGAAGTTCGGATTGTGCCGCGCCCGCACTGCCTCGACGACGGCGACAATCTCCTCCGGCCGGTGAAGCACCTGGCCAGGATCGAACTCCCAGCAGACGCGGCTACCGCGAGCGGCGGCCAGCTTGCTGCACCGATCGAACGCCTCGACCACGCGGTCGAACACCTGTCGCGGATCGAGACCGGCCGCGGTGACTGGCTCAGCCGTGTCCACGCAGATAAGGTCGATGCCCAGGCTAGCCGCGAATTGCAAATTCTTCTCGAACGCCGCGACGTACGGATCGCAGTCCGCACCGCTCAGCAACCGGCACGCTCCGAAATCGGGGACGAGTCCCGATAGGGCAAGCCCATGGGCGGCGACCTCCTTGCGGAGGTGGTCGCGTTTATCCCGAGCAGCGTATGTGTCCGGCATGGGATGCGGCGCGAAACACCCCAGCTCGACGCCGGCGAAACCCGCGTCCTCGAGCCGGTGCAGCAGGCTGTGGAAACTCACCGGCTTATCCCGATACGGCCCGAGCACGTAGGCCCAGCTGCCGACGGCAAGACGTTTCATGGCGGTTTCTTGCTCCATCAACCGTGGTGCCGCGACGCGCAGCGGAGTGCGAAGCCCGCGCGCCGCTGCGCGTCGCGGCACCACGATACCTTATTCCCGCCAGCCGTGGGCATCGCGCACGGCGATCATCGCCCCCAGGATGCCGTTCCACGTTTGCGGCTTCATCATCGTCTCGTTCGGAAACATGCAGCCGTCCCAGCAGACATGACGGACCTTCTTCGTGATGTTACCGTAGCCGTCGCGCATCCAGAAACCGGCATGATGCGCAATGTTCAGTTTGCCGTTCGGATCGTTGGGCAAACAGTGCCGGCCGGTCTTGTCGTGCGAACCGGAGCCCTTGACCGTGGCGTCGTTCTGGGCGATGTGGAAGTCGATCGTCCACGGCCGCAGCGCCGCGGTCAGCGCCACCAGCGCCTGGTCGAGCTTCGCCGACTCCTCCCAGTTCCACTTCTCCGGCAGAAGGCGGTCCTCCGGCGCGTTGTGGCCGAGCGTATAGAGCAGCGTATGGGCCATGTCGGCCTGGAAACCGAGCGTACCCGGCCGATTCGTCAGTTCGAGCAGCTGCACCATGCGCTTCCAGCTGTGCATGCCGCCCCAGCAGATCTCACCTTCCGCGGCCAACCGTTCGCCGTGATCCGCGGCAATGTCGCATGCGTCGCGGAAGGTCGCGGCGATCTTCTTCTGGTTGCCCTCGGGATCGGCCAGCCAGTCGCTGGGACTGCACGCCGAGTCGATGCGGACGACGCCGTTCGGCCGCACGCCCAGTTCGCGCAGCCGTTTGGCGATGTGACAACCCTTGTGGGCCTGCTCGACGAACTTCTGGCGATCCGCCTCGCTGCCCATCGCCGAACCGCCGCCGGTCGGCGGCCAGACCGGGGCCACGACCGAGCCGATGACCAGCCCGCGCGACCGAACCTTGTCCGCCAACTGTTTCAGATCGTCTTCCCTGGAATCAATGTCGACGTGGGGAGCGAAGAGGAAGAGGTCCACGCCGTCGAACTTGACGCCGTCCACCTCGGCCTGCGCCGTCAGGTCGAGCATCGTGTCGAGGTCGATGAACGGCTCGGCGTCGGCCGATCCCTTGCCGACCACACCCGGCCAGGCGGCATTGTGCAGCTTTGGATAGTTATTCACGTGAGTACTCATGAATGGCTCCTGTCTCGACCAGCCCGCAGCGCCAGCAAAAGACCCTTCTTATCCCTTGCTGGTGCCGCGAGCTGGTCTGTGGTTATCGCTACCTGTACGCGCCGATGGCCGGCGCATCCGGGTTGGTATCGGGACCAAAGTAACGCAGGGTGACGAGCGGTCCGCTCCCCGTGTTCTCGAAGACGACGCCTTGCAATGCCGCCTCGTGGCTGATGAACACCTCGTCCTCGGTCAGCTCGCCGAAGCGGATCATCGCCGGCGTCTGCAGCGGCAGCTTGCCGATCCGGCCGCTGCCCTGCACGGTGATGAGGCCGGACGCTCCCCTGTCCTTGACCGTCACCTTCACGCCGGGGTCGATCGTCAATTCCTTCGCGGTGAAGAGCTGTTTGCCGTCCACCTTGCCATAGACGATCCAGCGATCGACGTGGCCCGCGCTCGCCGTGTCGGCGGCCGGGATCGGTTCCAGATAATGATGATCCTTGAAGTTGGCATCAAGATTGCCTGCCCAGTCGAGCTGCTCGACGAGGTACTCCAGATCGTGATGCTTCTCCTTCGGCATGTCCTTGGTCAGCAGCTCCCACGGCACGTAACGGCCCTCGACCATCGACTGGTACATGGCGAAGACGTCGGAGCCCCACTGCGGCTCGTAAGTGACGAGCGAACCGGGCGCGTGCAGGACGCATGGCGGCACCAGCCAGCCGGTGCCCGGCTGCAGGCGATACGCCTTGCTGTAATTGAGGATCAGGTTGTCGCCCTCGTTCCAGCGCTTGAGGCAGCTGACGATGTCGTCCTTCGTGGTGCCCGGTTCCAGGCCGAGGAAGGTGTAGGGGAAGTTGTTGCCGACCGCGTTCAGCTGCGGGGGAAAGTAGTACGACTCGGGCTTACCCTGCTGGCCGACCTTCGCGGCCTGCGCGTCGTTCTGGTGCATGTGGTGCGGGATGGGCCCGAGATTATCGAAGAATTTGCTGTAAACCGGCCAGCGCTGATACTTTTCCCAGATCGCCGGACCAACGAGCCGGGCGCCTTCCTGCGCCACCGCGTCGGCCAGGGTGAAGGCCTTCTTGCCGCCGGCGACGACATAACTGAGACCCTCGTCCGGCACGCGGTTTTCGTTCGCGGCCGGGGTCGTCGAGGCGAACCAGCGCTCATCGATGCCGCCGCGCTGGGCGCCGTAAGCGTACAGGTCCTGCGGAGCCAGTTTGAGACGGCGGCCGGGCATGAGAAAGGAGCGCGGCACCCACGTCGGCGCCAGGCGCAGCAGACCTTCGCCGGCTTCCAGTGCTTGGCGAACCGCCGCCGCGCCAGCGGCGTCAGCTGTGGGGGTCTTCTGCGTCTTCTTCATGGTAGTGGCTTTTTTGGCCATTGAGGTGTTCTCCCCTTGGTGCATGGACAGCCGAAGCGCGCGACGAACAGCACGTACAAAACCCAACTCGAAAGGCCGCTTCGCTTTGCAGTTTCCGTGCGGTGTTTCTAGCCCCAGGCGGCGTGCCAGGCAAGCGCAAAGTTCATTACGGCACGGAAATCGCCCTGGCAGGCGGGTGAAAGATTTTTACTCCCGGAACGAACTAAACTGTAGATTCGCGACACGAAAGTCGCCTGTGCGAGTGAGGCGAAAGCCTCCGGGCTTGTGTCCAAGCCTGCCTCCAACCGCCAAGGGCGTCACTGGTAACGGTGGGGTCCGAAGCAGGTGGTGAAGCCCAAGGAAGCTGCTAGCCGAACGCAGCAACCGGGCAAGGGGGAAGTCGGAAGGGTGAACGCGAGTGAACCTTCGATGAGGCCGCGTTAATATAGTGTCACCGAAACGGCTGATACGGTGATTGTGGGGGCAGGTTCAGGCTTGCTTCCTGAGCCACTGAAACATGGATCATCTACGCCATGCAACAGGACACCAGTAACCCCCGTGGTACAGAAGGCACCCGACCTGACTGTTTCTCACACACGCGGAACGTGGAAACCCCGATGTGGTCTGGGCAACCAGTAGGCCCGACGTAAGAAGGGCACAACTCCACAGCGGGAAACGAAGGTTCAAGAAGCGAAGGCCGCACGCCGAAAGGCGCGGGGAAACCCGGCGGATAGGGCTTTGTGGCCCGGCCGAAAGGCAGCTGACGTGGACCTGGTGGGCTACCCGGTGATGGTCGAACGGGCTGTGCGAGGCCAAAGGGACAAGTTAGATGTGGGGCTTCGGCTTTACAAACGGACCCTGAGGCGACACACCGGCCCTGAGCGACAGATAACCGAGGCAGCATGGAAGGTAATGGCCTGCTTGAGCCGTGTGCGGTGAAAGTGTGCGCCGCGTGACGCGGTGCTGAATACCTGGCGCAGCCAGGAGGAACTTGGAGGGCTGTTCCTGGGCCATCGGGTTTACCTGAAGGCGAAAGCCAGAGGGGAAAAGAGCATGCTCGAAAAGCGGGGGCTGCTTGAAGACGCCAAGGGCGCCGCCCCGCGAGGCCCGCCTGATAGGGCGAAAGCTACACTGCCTGAACTCCAATCCCCAGCGGGGAAATGTCGCACACTCGCCGCTACGGCGTCTATAACGCGGCGCTACCGGAAGCAAGCCGTTCAAGTTTCGCGGTTTGCTACCTCCGTCCGGCCAAGCGATGGCCAACGAGGCCATTGAAGGGGATGAATGGGGCGCCTACGTCAGGCTCGATACGTTCAGCATCACCGGAACGCGGGATCGCCTACAGGGCGCGAGCCCCAGGGCGACGGAGTCCCCGTAGTAGTCGGCGGTGGGGAGAACCCACTACAAGGCGAAGGGGGACAGGTGGCCTGATTACCAGGACGTCGAGGTACGCGAGATGCGAAACGCCGAAACGGTTCTGGGAGTTATCCATGAACGCGGCAGACGAGGGCTGCCGCTGGAGGACATCTATCGCCAACTGTTCAACCGTAACCTGTATCTCCGTGCCTATGGCAGGATCTACCGCAACGACGGTGCGATGACCCCTGGCTCGACGTCAGAAACCGTGGATGCCATGTCCCTGGAGAAGATCGACGCGATCACAGACGCGCTGCGTCTGGAACGCTACCGATGGACTCCAGTTCGACGGACGTACATCCCCAAGAAGAAGACGGGGAAGATGCGGCCGCTCGGAATTCCAACATGGTCGGACAAACTGTTGCAAGAAGTGCTGCGTTCCTTGCTGGACGCCTACTACGAGCCGCAGTTCAGTCCTCATTCTCACGGCTTTCGGCCCGGCCGAGGTTGCCATACCGCCCTTGGGGAGATCGCCAAGCACTGGCGGGGAGTCAAGTGGTTCATCGAGGGCGACATCAAAGCTTGCTTTGACAGCTTGGTCCACAAAGTCATGCTGTCAATCCTGGCCGAGAAACTCCACGACAACCGCTTCCTACGGTTGCTTGCCAGCCTGCTCGATGCGGGGTATCTGGAAGAATGGCGGTATCACGCCACGCTAAGCGGCAGCCCGCAAGGCGGTGTGATTAGCCCCATCCTCTCCAACCTCTACCTCGACAAGTTGGATCAGTTCGTCGATACGGTGCTGATTCCAGCGTATTCACGCGGAGATCGACGGAAGCCCAATCCACCTTACATGGCGCTACTCAACGCGGCTCGAAGGAAGGCAGACGCTGGGAATGTCGCAGAGGCGAAACGGCTGCGCCGGCAAGCGCAGCATATGGCCTCGCGTGACCCAACCGATCCGGACTTCAGTCGCCTATGGTACGTCAGGTATGCGGATGACTTCCTCCTCGGTTTCAGCGGTCCACGGGAAGAAGCCGAGCAGATCAAGTCCCAGCTGAGGGAGTTCTTGCGCGATCATCTCGAACTCGAACTATCCGAAGGGAAGACGTTGATCACCCATGCTCGAACGGAGGCGGCACGGTTTCTCGGTTACGAGATCATCACCCTGGACGCTGACGACAAGCATGATCGTCGGCGGCAACGCTGTATCAACGGCGCGCCAGGGTTGAAGGTCCCCGAAGATGTCACCAGAGCGAAGTGTTCCTGCTACAAGCGGCACGGCAAACCGATCCAACTGGCCGCTCGGCTGCATGATACGGATTTCAGTATCATCACCCAGTACCAGGCGGAATATCGGGGACTCGTGCAATACTACCTGCTGGCTTTCAACGTTCACCGCCTCTGGCGGTTTCATCGGGTCGTCGAGCTTTCGCTGGTGAAGACGTTGGCGGACAAGTTTCGTACCTCCGTCAACCGGATCTATCGGAAGTACAAGAAGACCGTGGAGGTTCCACACGGCACCCAGAAGGTGCTGGAGGTCACCGTCGATCGTGGTGAGAAGAAGAAGCCATTGGTAGCCCGCTTCGGGGGCATCGAACTCCGCTGGCAGAAAAACGCCATCCTCGACGACAAGCCCAAGGAGGTGTTCAGCAGTCGCAGCGAGGTGGTGCAGCGCCTGTTGGCTCAGAAATGCGAGTTGTGCGGCGTCAAGGGGACCTGTGAGGTCCACCACGTTCGCAAACTGGCGGATCTGGACCGACCAGGCCAGGGTGAGAAACCACCCTGGGTCAAGCGGATGGCCGCGCGCCGCCGCAAGACACTGGTCGTCTGTCGAGCGTGTCATGAAGTCATCCATCAGGGACGACTGCAGAGACACGAGTTTAAGGCATAGGTCACTGGAGAGCTGCTTGAGATCGAAAGACTCACGAGCAGTTCGGGGAGGGGCCGACGGAAAAGTACCCCATAGGGCAACTCGCCGGCGGCCTACTCTACTGCTTGTCCGGTGTGGGAGGGGCTGTGTAGAAACCTACCTTCGGAAGAAGGCCAGGCGCTATGCTTCTACCTCATACCATGAAAGGCCCGACAACAAGGGCTTGCCAGTGAGTCCAACCGAAGACGGCGCCGAATTGCGAAAAACCTGCACCGGTGGGTAGGGGGATGCTTCTGTGTTCGATCCCCAGAAATCGCCAATCGTGGCGGAAACTATGCCCAGGCGGGAGCCCGGGACATACGGTGCAAGGCCCGAGGGGTAACGCCCTCTAGGCCCAAAACAAGCGTGTCCCCCCGTGCGTGCGGACCTTTCG